>Ga0307509_10000014_pt1 | contig 276789 bp, 217 predicted proteins | sample 10_EM_MG_FD_202245 | JGI IMG/M metagenome (GOLD analysis project Ga0307509, IMG submission 202245) | Populus trichocarpa ectomycorrhiza microbial communities from riparian zone in the Pacific Northwest, United States - 10_EM | ecosystem: Host-associated > Plants > Roots > Unclassified... | reverse complement strand
GCCGTGCTGCTGTGGGGCCTCGGCCATTCCTCTGTGGGGCCCCGGCTGTTCCTCTGTGGGGCCTCGGCCGTTCCGTTCTGCTGTGGGGCCTCGGCCATTCCTCTGTGGGTCGTCGGCCGTGCTGCTGTGGGGCCTCGGCCATTCCTCTGTTGGGCCTCGGCCATTCCTCTGTTGGGCCTCGGCCATTCCTCTGTTGGGCCTCGGCCATTCCTCTGTTGGGCCTCGGCCATTCCTCTGTGCGTCGTCGGCCGTTCCTCTGTTGGTCGTCGGCCGTTCTGCTGTGAGGCCTCGGCCATTCCTCCGTTGGTCGTCGGCCGTGCTGCTGTGGAGCCTCGGCCATTCCTCCGTTGGTCGTCGGCCGTGCTGCTGTGGGCTGTGGGGGCCTCGGCCGTTCCTGTGTGGGTCCTCAGCCGGTACTCTGCGGGTCCTCAGCGGTTGTCAGCACGGTCGACCGGCGAGCCTTCGGGGCAGTCGGTCGCCACCGGGCCTCGGGAGATCATCCCCGGGCCTGTGGGCAGCGGTCCTCGGCTCGTAGCTGGACCACTGCTTCCGAGCCCAGCGCAACAGCGTCGTCGCCGCTGCCCATCGTCTAAAGTAGCGCACGCACGCTATCTCCTATCTCCGTCCTCCGGATACTCCATATCAAATCAAAATCTCCGAGAACGGCGCATCGGCGCAGGCCACTGGGCGGTGGACGGTGGGACGTATGCCGGTGAGCCGGACCCGGAATCAGAGGGTCCAGCTTCCAGCTGATCGCTACCGTCCACGGGCCGGGTGGTGATCTCCCGAGGTCAGTGCGCCTGCCAGCATGGCCGCACACGTTGCTTGGCGCGCGCCAACGCATCGGGTGGTGCCATGTTCAGTGCGCGCCGAGGCTCGGCCGATGCTTGACCGGAAGCAGAGCGAAGCTCGAATGCCCTGGGCTCACCGGGCGAGGCGGCTTGCCGGACCTGCTCGCGACGAGCTGGGCGAGCCGCACCGCGTTCGCGGCGCGCTCACCGAACGTCCGGTTGATCGCGGGACGACCGGATCTGGCTGTGCGTCACGCCACGGCACTTGCGCTCGGCGAGCGTCACGCGCTCGTGGGCGGAGGTCCGCAAACCGGACAGCCAGCGCGGCGGTGTAGGACCGATCTCCGGTCTTGCCGCTCGTGGTGCGGTCGTCGCGCAGCCCCACCGGGCCGTCGTCGCTGTGCAGGTCGGCGCCGCTCGGTGGCGCGGGTCGCCGCGGAGCCGGAGCGGCACGATGCGCTGGCCATCCGGACCGGCGATAGGCTGCGCAGCGCGATCATGACGCGACGCTTTGGTACTCGTTCTCACGCTCCGAGCGGCTCTCGATTTCTCACGGGCAATGGTGGATTCTGCGCGCGTCGCCCCTCGTTGGTGCGACGCCACCGCTTTCACCAGCTGGAGGATTTCACGATGACGAAGTGCATTGGTCTGTCTTCTGTCGCCGTTCTGGGCCTCGCTGTGTTCGCCACGCAGCCCGCCGCTGCCGAGCACCGCGCCGCGTTCCCCGATACCATCGCCGCGCCGAACGGCTTCCGACCCGAGGGCCTCGCGGTCGGATTCGGCGCGACGATCTACACCGGCTCGATCGGCACCGGCGCGATCTTCGCGGCCGACCTCGCGACCGGGCAAGGCGCGATTCTCGTGCCGCCGCAACCTGGCCGGGCCGCGATCGGCCTGCAGTTCGATCCGCGGACCAACTTGATCTACGTCGCCGGCGGGCCGACCGGCGCGGCGTACGTCTACGACGCCCGCACGGGCGGCAACGTCGCCACGTACCAGCTGACGACCCAGACCGCGACGTTCATCAACGATCAGATCATCCTCGACGATGCGGTGTACTTCACCGACTCCCAGCGCGCGGTGCTGTACCGGATCTCGCTCGCGCGCAACGCGCGCCCGTCGCCCACCGCCGCGATCACCGAGATCGCGCTCGGCGGCGACTTCACCGAGGTCCCTGGCGCGTTCAACGCCAACGGGATCGTGACGACTCCCGACGGTCGGGGGCTCATCATCATCAGCAGCGCCCTGGGGACGCTGTTCCGGGTCGATCCCAGGACCGGCGACGCCAGGACGATCGATCTCGGCGGTGTCGTGCTCACGGCGGGCGATGGGCTGCTCCGTCGCGGCGACGATCTGTTCGTGGTCCAGAACCAGCTCAACCAGATCTCGGTGATCGATCTCGACCGCCGATCGCTCCGCGGCGAGGTCAAGCAGGTCATCTCCGACGCGCGGTTCGACATTCCGACCGCGGCCGAGAGCTTCTTTGGCGCGATCTACACGGTCAACGCGCGGTTCAACACGCCGCCCACCGCGGACACCACGTACACCATCGAGAAGGTGCGCCGCCGCGACTGAAAAGCTGTCGATTCATCAGGACCGATCACGTCGGACCTGTCGCAGGTCGCCAGCGCGTTCTCGGATCGTGCGGCCCTGATGGCGACTGGCGCCGAACGGCCTCGCGCCAACGCGTGCCGAGCTCCCCGACCGCCGTTACTCAGCTCTCCGGCGAATCTCGGTCGAGCTCGCCGGTCCAGTACAGGTAGTCGCGCCACGCATCCGGAATCGATCGCAGCGAGATCCGGATCGCCACCGCCGGGACCCAGTTGGGCTGGTTCGGATGCGCGAGCAGCGCCATGCTGGCCTCACGCGGCGTGCGACCGCCCTTCTTGCGGTTGCACAGATAGCAGCACGTCACGATGTTGGTCCACTCGGTCATCCCACCCTGCGACCGCGGCACCACGTGATCGTAGGTCAGCTCACTGATCGACGCCTTCTTGCCGCAGTACTGGCAGCGGTAGTTGTCGCGCGCGTAGATGTTGACGCGCGAGAACTTGACCGGCCGCGCATGGCGCCGGAACGCCCGGAGCAACCGCACGACGGCCGGTACCTTGATGATGAGATTCACCGACCGGATGTTGCGGTCGTACTCCTCGAGGACTTCGACCTTCCCGAGGAACAACAAGCTGATCGCCCGCTGCCACGAGATCACCTTGATCGGCTCGAATCCCTGATTGAGCAGCAGAGTCTGCGCGCTGTTCATCGAGAAACCCTGGCCTCGAATGTAGCATCGCGTTGGGCGCGCGCGACATCTGTAGATGCGATCTCGCCCACATGCGCCGGCCCCTCTTGCAACTGAGATTGAAAACTATTTTCATAAATGGTAACAGTCCTAGGTGACCTCGCTTGCCAAGACCCCGCTGGGCCGGACTGTCACAGTTGCCGCCGTTGACGGTGCCCGTGCGTTTCGTCGCCGCTTGCTCGAGATGGGCCTCGTGCCCGGCACCGCGGTGCGGATCGTGACGGTTGCGCCGCTGGGCGATCCGCTCCGGATCGAGGTCCGCGGTGGCCAATGGTCGATCCGGCGCGCCGAGGCCGCGCAGATCCAGGTCGAGGCCAAATGACCCAGGCGGCGTCGTGCCACGAGCCCGCGCCCGCCCGGCTGCGCGATCATCTCCCGGCGCGTCCGCAGCTCGTGCTCGCCGGCAACCCGAACGTCGGCAAGACGACGCTGTTCAACGCGCTGACCGGGTCGTCGGCCAAGGTCTCGAACTATCCCGGCATCACGGTCGAGTCCGCGCGCGGCGAGCTGGCGTTGCCCGGCGGGCGGATCGCCGACCTGCACGATCTACCGGGGACGTACTCGACCAACGCGCGTAGCGCCGAGGAGCAGATCGCGCTCGATGCCGTGGTCGGGCTCGACGGCGCGCCGACGCCCGACGCGGTGATCGTGTGCCTCGACGCCACCCAGGTCGCGCGCGCCGGCTATCTGCTGCTGCAGTGCCAGGAGCTCGGGGCGCGCTGCGTCGTCGCGTTGACCATGGTCGACGAGGCGGGGGCCGCCGCGCCGAGCGCACGCGAGCTCTCCGCCGTGCTCGGCTGCGAGGTGGTCGCGGTGACCGCGCGGACGCGCGCGGGGCTCGACGATCTCCGCGCCGCGATCGACCGCGTGCTGCGCAGCGAGCGCCGCGCGCTGTGGCACTGGCAACCGGGCCCCGAGCTCCGCGGCCGACTCGACGCGATCCGCAGCGCGATGCCCGATGCCTGGCGCTCGGATCGTCGGTACGGCGCCGCGTTGCCTGCGGCCGACGACGCGCTCGCGCTGTGGGCGCTGACCTGCGTCGAACCGCGCACCGGAAGCCACGACGACGACGAGCTCCAGGTCCCCGACGCGGTGCGGGCCGCCGTGATCGCCGAGCCCGCGCCGCGCGATGACGAAGCCGTGCTCGCGCGCTGGGCGTGGCTCGATCGCGAGATCCCGCCGCTGATCCACCGCGCTCCCGATCGCAGCCGCACCGAGCGCATCGATCGGATCCTGCTCCACCGGGTGATCGGGTTCGCCGCGTTCATCGGCGTGATGACGGTGCTGTTCATGTCGCTGTTCTGGTGGGCGGCGCCGGTGATGGACGCGATCGACCGGACCTTCAAGTGGTCCGGCGACCAGCTGCAGGGCGTGCTCGGCGACGGCGTGTTCACCGACTTCCTCGTGCAGGGCGTGATCGGCGGGGTCGGCGCCGTGATGGTGTTCCTGCCGCAGATCCTGCTGCTGTTCCTGTTCCTCGGCTTCCTCGAGGACTGCGGCTACCTGGCGCGCGTCGCGTACTTGATGGATCGCATCATGCGATCGATGAACCTGCACGGCCGCGCGTTCGTGCCGATGCTGTCGGGCTTCGCGTGCGCCGTTCCGGCGATCATGGCGACCCGCACGATGGAGCGCCGCCGCGACCGCATCCTGACGATGATGGTCGTGCCGCTGATGACGTGCTCGGCGCGCCTGCCGGTCTACACGCTGGTGATCGGCGCGCTGATCCCGGGCTCGCGCTGGACCCAGGGTCTGTTGATGGTCGCGATGTACCTGTTCAGTGTGGTCACCGCGCTGGTCGCCGCGTGGCTGATGTCGAAGACGGTCAAGCCGCTCAAGGCCAAGCGCCTGCCGTTCGTCATCGAGCTGCCGCCGTACCGGTTCCCGCGGCTCGGCGGTGTGCTCCGCATGATGTGGGGCAAGTCGTCGATGTTCTTGCGCGAGGCCGGCACGGTGATCCTCGCGTGCTCGATCGCGCTGTGGGCGCTGCTGTACTTCCCGCGCCACATGCCCGACGGCGCGCCGGACTACGACGCGCTCGTCGCCAAGGCGCCGACCCAGGAGGCCAAGGCCGTGTTGCTCGCTGACAAGCAGGCGCTCCAGCTCGAGAACAGCTACGGCGGCCGGCTCGGCCACACCATCGAGCCGGTGATCAGGCCGCTCGGCTTCGACTGGAAGATCGGCGTCGGCATCATCGGCGCGTTCGCTGCGCGCGAAGTGTTCGTGTCGACGCTCGGCATCGTCTACGCGGTCGGCAGCGACGCCGACGCCGGCTCGCAGCCGCTGCGCGACGCGCTCCACGACGCCAAGGATGCCAGCGGCAAGCCGTCGTACTCGCCGCTGGTCGGGCTGTCGCTCATGATCTTCTTCGCGCTGGCCTGCCAGTGCATGAGCACGCTGGCGGTGATCCGGCGCGAGACCAACAGCCTGCGCTGGCCGCTGTTTCTGTTCCTCTACATGACCACGCTGGCGTGGATCACGAGCTTCTGCGTCTATCAGGGCGGCCGGCTACTCGGCTTCTGACAGTTCTCGAGGCGCGGCCAGAGGTTACAAGGGCTTACAAATTCGGTTCGACGGTTGTCGATCCGCGGCGAAGCCGTTCGACCCAGGGCCGAACGCAACTTCGAAGGAGCCCCGATGCAATACCTCCTGCTGATCTACGAACCCGAGAAGGTCTGGACCACGATGTCCGAGGCCGAACGCGCCAAGGTCCACGGCGAGTACATGACCTTCACCGAGGACATCAAGAAGTCCGGGCATATGACAGCCGGCGAGGCGCTCCAGCCGACCCACACCGCCACCACGGTGCGGGTCCGCGACGGCAAGCCGCAGACGACCGATGGCCCGTTCGCCGAGACCCGCGAGCAGCTCGGCGGCTTCTACCTGATCGACGCCAAGGATCTCGACGACGCGACCCGGATCGCCGCGCGGATCCCGAGCGTCAAGCACGGATCGATCGAGATCCGGCCGATCCTGACGTTCACCGCGTGAGCCCAAGGAGCCTCGGATGCAATACCTCCTGTTGATCTACACGCCCGAGCAGGCCTGGACCGCGATGTCCGAGGCCGAGCGCACGGCGTTGTATGGCGAATACTTCGCGTTCACCAATGCCATCAAGCAATCCGGGCACTGGCTGGGCGGCAATCCGCTGCAGCCGGTCCGGACCGCGACCACCGTGCGTGTCCGTGACGGTAAGTCCTCGATCACCGATGGTCCGTTCGCCGAGACCCGCGAGCAGCTCGGCGGTTACTACCTGGTCGAGGCCAAGGACACCGGCGAAGCGGCCGCGATCGCCGCGCGGATCCCGGGGGCGCGAATCGGCGCCATCGAGGTGCGCGCGGTGAGGAACGTCGGAGCCTAGTCCGGATAATTCACCAGGTCGCCGGCTGCGACCTGCGCATCGCGGGCAACTCGCGACCTACGGCCGGTTCTCGCTCGTCGCGTACCTCAAGCCGCCAGCGCGCCGCGTGCCCGTGCCATGTACCGGGCCACGCCATGTACGATGACGGCGTGGACCGCGCCGCCGCGATCGAAGCCGTGTTTCGCGCCGAGCGGGCGCGCGTGCTGGCCACGACGATCCGCGTGACCAACGGCGACTTCGAGCTCGCGGAGGAGGCCGTGCAGGATGCGTTCGCCGCGGCGCTCGCGCGCTGGCCGGCCGAGGGCACACCGGACGAGCCACGCGCCTGGCTGATCTCGGTCGCGCGCCACAAGGCGATCGACGCGATCCGGCGCCGGATCAAGCTGCGCGAGCTCGTCGCCGCCGAGCCGCCGGCGGACGAGGCCACGACCACCGAGCTGGTGGCGGTGCCCGATGATCGGCTGCGCCTCATCTACACCTGCTGCCACCCGGCGCTCGCCAGCGAGGCGCAGGTCGCGCTCACCCTGCGCACGCTCGGCGGGCTCACCACCGACGAGATCGCCCGCGCGTTTCTGACCTCGCCTGCCACGATGGCGCAGCGCCTGGTGCGCGCGAAGTCGAAGATCCGCGACGCCCGGATCCCCTACGAGGTGCCCGAGGCGTCGCAGCTACCCGAGCGCACCGGCGCCGTGATGGCCGTCGTGTACTTGATCTTCAACGAGGGGTACGCCGCCACCGCGGGCGACGCGTGGTTCCGGCGCGACCTGTGCCACGAGGCGATCCGGCTCGGCCGCATGGTCGCCGAGCTGACCTCGGCACCTGACGCGCATGGCCTGGTCGCCTTGATGCTGCTCCACGACTCGCGGCGCGACGCGCGCACCGACGCCCACGGCGACCTCGTGCTGCTCGAGGACCAGGATCGCGGTCGCTGGGATCGCGCGCAGATCGACGAGGCGCTCGCGCTGGTCCCGGTGGCGCTGCGCGGTGGGCCCGGGCCGTACGGCCTGCAAGCGGCGATCGCCGCGCTCCACGCCGCCGCGCCGCGCGCCGCCGACACCGACTGGCGCCAGATCACCGGGCTGTACGACGAGCTGATGCGCCGGCATCCGTCGCCGATCGTCGCGCTCAACCGCGCCGTCGCGGTCGCGATGTCGCACGGGCCCGAGGCCGGCCTCGCCTTGATCGCACAGCTCGCCGACGAGCTGGCCGACTACCATCTGTGGCACGCCGCCAAGGCCGATCTGCTGCGCCGGCTCGGTCGCCACCGCGATGCCGCCACCACGTATCGCGCGGCCCTCGCCCGCGTCGGCAGCGCCCCCGAGCGCCGGTTCCTCGAGCGCCGGCTCGCCGAGGTCGAGCTCACTGATGGCGCGTGAGGCCTGTTGCGTGCGGACGCTAGCGGGTCAGCTTGCGGTACTCGTTGATGTGGCGGATCGCGGCGCGCGAATCGCCGGACTGATCGAACAGCGTGGCGAGGTTGTAGTGCGCCTCGGCGAGCCGCGGATCGAGCTCGAGGGCGCGGCGGTAGCTGGTGATCGCGTCCTCCTCCTTGCCGCTGTCCTGCGCGATCACGCCGAGATTGTAGTAGGCGGTTGCGTCGGCCGGGTCGAGGTCGATCGCGCTGCGGAAGCAGTCGTTGGCCGCGTCCGGGTCGCCGCTCTCGGCGAACATCCGTCCGAGGTTGATCCACGCCTCGCTGCACTCCGGGCGCAGCCGCAGCGACCGGCGGTACGCATCGATCGCCGCCACCGGATCGCGCTCCTCGAGCTGGAGCGCGCGCGACAGCCACTGGTCAGCCGTCGCGGGCGCCACGGCGATCGGCACCGGGGCGTCCGGCGGGCGCGGCAGCTCGCGCAGCTCACCCGCAGGGGCCGGCGGCTCCACCGCCAGCTCGAACGGCAGGGCCAGCTGGCCGCGCAGCTCCTCGCTGCCATGCGCGCCGCGGATGTGGACCTGGCCGCCGCGGGCCTCCACGGTGAGCTCGGCGAGCGACGTGCCGCCCGGCAGGCCGTGCTGGATCCGGGCGAGCTCGCGGCGCACCCGCGGCAGCGGCAGGCCGGCGTCGACCAGCGCCTTGACCGTGCGCAGCGCCGACAGATCGCGGAACGTCAGCGACGCGGGCACGGTGCCCGGCGTGCCGACCAGACCGTCGCGGATGCAGCTGCGGATCGCCGATTCCGGCAAGCCGATCAGCTGGGCGGCGTGTCGCGCCGAGTAGCTCGTCCACACGCGCGCATCCTACTCGCCGACCGGGCCCGATCGGAAGTAAACCCGGAGCGAGCACCGGAACTAAATGGAACTACTTGGCGACGCCGGCCTGGATCGCGGCGCCGGGCGGCTGCGCGTGCCGGCTCACCAGCGGTCGGCGTGTGCGGCCGGCCGCCACACCAGCAGCCGGTCCTCGGCCGCGGCCAGCAGGGCGTCGGCCGCGAGCGCGATCGCCGCGAGCACGATCATCGCCGCGAACACGCCGGGAGCGTCGAACAGGCCCTGCGAGGTCGCGATGAGCAGCCCGATGCCCTGCCGCGAGCCCAGGAACTCGCCGACCACCGCGCCGACCAGCGCGAACGAGAAGCTGACGTGCAGGCTGGCGAGGATCCAGCTCATCGCCGATGGGATCACGACCGACGTCGTGACCTGTAGCGGCGACGCGCCGAGGAACCGCGCGTTCGAGATCAACGCGCGATCGGCCTCGCGGACCCCCTGGAACGCGTTGGCGAACACGATGAAAAACACCATCACGACGGCGAGCGCGACTTTGGAAGCCATGCCCAGGCCGAACGCGATCACGAAGATCGAACCGAGCACCACGCGCGGCACCGAGTTCGCGATCCGGACGTAGAGCGTCAGGATGTCCGACAGCATGCGGTTGCGGCCGAGCAGGATGCCCGCGACGACGCCGAGCACCGAGCCGATCACGAAGCCGAGAAACGACTCCTGGAGGGTCACCCAGACCTGTGCGTAGAGCGAGCCGATCGGCGTCCCCGCGGTGAGCCAGCCCCACAGCTTGGTCGCGATCAGCGACGGCATCGCGAAGAAGAACGGATCGATCGTGCCGGTCCGGCCGGCGAGCTCCCAGGCGCCGAGCACGATCACGATGATCGCTACCCGCCAGGCGCGGACCTTGTGTTGATACCGGCGGTGGGCGCGGGCCGCCGCCTGTTCGAGCTCGTCGTCGGCCGGAGCCGCGATGCCCGCGTGTTGGGCTTGCAGGGATGTCACCACGGGTTCCTTTCAGTCCATTCCGGCCGCCGCGATCGCGTCGTGGCGGAGGTCGTTCCAGATCACGCGCGACAGCTCGATGAAGCGCGGGTCGTAGCGGATCTCGGACAGCACGCGCGGCCGGGGCAGCTCGATGGGGTAGACCGCCTTGACCGTGGCCGGTCGCGCGGTGAGCACGTAGACCCGATCGGCGAGCCCGATCGCCTCCTCGATGTCGTGGGTGACGAACACGACCGACGCGCCGGTGGTCTCCCACAAGCGGAGCAGCTCGTCCTGCATCACGACGCGGGTCTGGACGTCGAGCGCGCTGAACGGCTCGTCCATCAGCAAGATCTCGGGGCCGTTGATGAAGGTCTGGGCGAGCGCACACCGCTTGCGCATGCCGCCGGACAGCTGGTGCGGGTAGTGGCGCTCGAAGCCGGCGAGCCCGACGCGCTGGATCCACGCGCGCGCCTCGGCCTCGGCCTCCGCGCGGGGCCGGCCGCGAAACCGTGGCCCGGCGCTCACGTTATCGAGCACGTTGCGCCACGGGAACAGCGCGTCGGCCTGGAACACGAACCCGACCCGCGGATCGACGCCGCCGACCGGGCGACCGAGCACCTGGACGTCCCCGGAGGTCGGCCGCGCCAGCCCGGTGATGAGGTTCAGCGTCGTCGACTTGCCGCAACCGGTCGGCCCGACGATCGCGACGAACTCGCCGCGACGCACGGTGAGCTCGAAGTCGCGGAGCGCGACCAGCGAGTGGCCGTCGGGGGTCACGAACCGCCGGCTGACCCGCCGGAGATCGATCACCGTCTCGGCTTGGCCTACCGACGCGGCTGCGGCTACGGCTGCCGACTCGGCGGCGTGGTCGAGGCTAGCGGACGCCATCGACCAGCTCGTTGGTGAACGTGTGAACATCGGTTTTCCCTCGATGAATCGCAAGTTGCGCCGGCTCGGCGGCAGCGCTAGTGCACGGCATCGACGAACTCGCTGGTGAACGTCCTGGACAGGTCGATCGTCTTGCCCTTGACGTTGTTGTCGAACCCGCCGAGCACCGACAGCACCATCTCCGGTCCGCCGGGCGGCATCTTGCCGTCTGCCGTGAACATCGCCTTGCCCTCGGCCAGCGCGCGAATGTAGAGATCGCGATCGTCGGCGTGATACTGGGCGGGCATCTTGTCGGCGATCTCCGCCGCGCTGTGGGTGTCGATGAACCGCAGGGTCTCGACAAACGCGGCCGCCAGCTTCTGCGCGGTCGCTCGGTTGGCCTCGAGCCACGCCGCCTGGACGTACACGCACGCCGCCGGATACGGACCGCCGAGCGCGGCCTGGGTCGACTCGGGAGTCCGCAGATCGACCAGCACGAACGCCTCGCCGGTCTTGATCAGTCGCGAGATCGTCGGCTCGGTGGTGATCCCAGCGTCGATCCGGCCCTGTTGCATCGCGGTGATGAAGGTGTTCCCGGCGCCGACCGGCAGCACGGAGAACTCGGTGTTCTTCACGCCGTGCTTGCTCGCCAGGTGCTGGATGAGGAAGTTGGTCGATGATCCCAGCCCGGTGACGCCGATCGTACGGCCGCGGAAGTCGGCGGGCGTGTGGATGTCACCGGCATGCCGGCTCGACACCAGCACGACCTCGCCGGGGGCGCGCGACAGCTGGACGATGCACTGGATCCCCTTGCCGCGGGCCTGGAGATCGATCGTGTGGTCGTAGAACCCGACGACCGCGTGCACCGCGCCGGCGAGCAGCTCGTTGGTTGCCTCGACCCCGGCGGGCGTCGACAACAGCTCGACCGTCAGCCCCGCGCGTCCGAACGCGCCGAGGTTCTCGGCGAGCTTGGCCGGCAGGTAGATCTGCTTCTCGAGCCCGCCGACCATGATCGTGACCTTGTCGCTGCCGTGGCGGGAGCACCCGGCGGGCGCCAGCACCGCGACGATGAGCGCTGCGGCGGTCGCCGCGACGAGCGGCAGGTAGGGTCTCAGCATGGGCATGGGTCCTTTCGTGGTTGGGGCAGCGTGATGCCGACGCTTTCGCACGGCATCTAGAAGCCGACCTGCGCGCGCAGGGTCAGCTCGTGGTCGACGGTGGGTCGGCCCGCGCTGTCGGGCGAATCGACATAGTAGTAGTTGGCCTTCTGCAGCGCGGCGTCCGCGGAGTGCGCGCCGAGGCCCCCGATGAAGTTCATCACGTAGTTGACGGTGAGCCGGACCTGGGTGCTCGGCCAGGCGTCGGCACCGAGCGAGAACGCGTCGATCGCGTAGTGGCCGTCCGCGGGATCCACGACGCCGTCGGCGATCGCCGGGAGGTGGAGATCGAGGCCGACGTGCTCGTACTTGGCCAGGAGCTTCACCCCCCAGCCCGTGTCCTTGGACGGGGTCAGCGGGTGCTTGAGCTTGCCACCGCCGGGCAGCGACGGCGTGGGGACGATCGACATGTCGCCCATCGCCCAGGCCCACGCCTCCACGTAGTAGCCCAGGCCCGTGAGCCGGCCGCCGGTGAACGGCCCGTCACGCATCCCGGTGTCGTGGTACTGTGCGAGGTCCATCGCGCTGTGGATCAGCTCGGCGCGCAGCCCGACGCGATCCGAGAGCGGCGCGTTGGCCTCGAGCGCCCACTTCGCGGTCACCCCCTCGGGGACGAGGTGGCTGCGGATCGCCGCGCCCGCGGCGTCGTGGCTGGCGTAGCTCGCCGAGAACAACGACACACCTCCCTGCGTGGTCATGTTGTTCAGATCGTTCTGGGTGCGCGCGCTCGTGCTCGGCGAGATCGCGCCGCCGAGGTTGTGCGCGCTGCGGCGCAGCACCGAGCCGCCGACCCACAGCTCGCGCCGCCACCGCCGGCTCCCCGCCGTGGCGGCGAGCGGCGCCACGAAGCCGCGCCCGATCACCTCGGGAGACCGGCCTTGCGCGGTGAGGTTCTGGCCGTCGCCATCGAACAGGCCGAGCGCGTAGTACGCCCACTTGCCCCGCGGTTGGCCCCACACCATGGCGCCGATCTCGAACGTGCCGGGGATCCCGATCGCGCGCACCGGCAACGAGCGCTCCACGAACGAGTAGTACTTGCTCGAGGTGGAGTTATCGAGTGTGAACGGCGCGAGGAACTGGCCGAGCTTGACGCGGGCATAGGGCGAATAGTCGATGTTGATCGAGGCGTCGGTGACCGTGCCGTACGCGCCGACGTCGGGCGTGGTCGCGATCTCGCCCTGCAGCGTGAAGTCGTAGTGCTCGGCAAGCGTGCCGCCGAGCTCGAGCCGCGCGCGGCGCAGGAACACGGTGTTGCGCGGCCGCTTGTCGGCGCTCGAGCTCGCGATCACGCCGTCGGGCAGCTTGCCGGGGTTCAGGTAGTTGCGGCTGTCGACCATGATCCGACCGCCCACGGTCAGCACGAACCGATCGTCCGGCGACCGGACGAAGAACTTGTCGGCGAACCCGGCCAGCGGCTCGCTCGCCAGCGAGGCCGCCGGCGCGCTCGCCACCGCGGGTGCCACGGGCGCGGCGGCGACCGGCGGCGCGACGGGCGCGGCGGGCGCCGGAGCCGCGGGTTCGGCCGGCGGTGGCGCAGGTGGCGTAGGGGCCGGTTGCGCGGAGTCCACGGGATCCATGGTCGCCGATCCCGGCGCTTGGGGGGTGGGCGTCGGCTGCGCGTGCGCAGCGTGGTCGCCGAGCGCAACGAGCAGCGCGGCGATCATCAGCGTGGGTGTCATCGGGTACATCGCGGGTCCTCCGTGATGTCCACCGTAGAGACCGATCCTTTCGGCTAGCTGTCGAACACCGAGGTGTTTTCACGACGGTGTGCGTCACGAATCGCCGCGTCGCCGCGCGTTACACGGCGCCGTCGACCAGCAGCTGGACGGTCACCACGAGGCCGGTCCCCGTCGGTGGATCGCCCAGCGCGATCGTCCCGCCCGCAGCGCGAACGATCTCGCGCACGATCGCGAGGCCGAGACCGCTGCCCTCGCCTTCGCGTCCGAGCACGCGATAGAACCGCTCGAACACCTGCTCGCGCAGGGCGATCGGGATCCCGGGACCGTTGTCCTGAACCCGCAGCACGGCGAGCCCGTCCGCGCTGCCGGTCGCGACGGTCACGACGCCCCCGCGCGGCGTGTAGCGCAGCGCGTTGTCGACGAGGTTGACCACGAGCTCGCGCAGCATCAGCGCGTCGCCCCACGCGATCACCTCGGCGCTGTCGGTCTCGAACCCCAGATCGATGTCGCGGGTCAGCGCCGAGCCCGCCAGCTCCTCGAGCACGCGCTTGGCGAGCGCGACCAGATCGACGTGCTCGCCGCGCAGCGGCCGGCCCTCGGCCTCGGCCTTGGACAGCGTGAGCAACTGATTGGTGAGCCGGGTCATCTCGGTCGCGGTCGACAGGATCGCGCGCAGCGCGTCGCGCCGCTCGGGTTCGCTGCTGTCGCCAACCGCGTACCCCGCCTGCGTGCGGATCAGCGCAAGCGGCGTGCGCAGCTGGTGGGCGGCGTTGGCGTTGAACCGGCGGCGCGCGTTGAGCCCGCGCTGGATCCGCGCCATGTACTCGTTGAGCGACGACACCAGGGGCTTGAGCTCGCGCTGCACCGAGTCGACGCGGAACGGGGTCAGCTCGTCGGGCCGGCGCTCGATCACCGCGGCGCGGAGCCGCAGCAGGGGCAACAGCCCACGCTGTAACCCAAGCCACGACAGCAGCGCCGCGAGCACCACGAGCAAGGTCTGCTGGCGGAAGTTTCCGAGCCACAGCGTCTCGGTCATCGCCGCGCGGCCACGCACGGTCTGGCCGATGAACACCAGGGCGTCGCGCGCGGCGCCGGACATCGGCAGCGGCTGCCGGATCGCGACCAGCCGGAGCGACAGCCCGCGGAACTCCGCGTCGTAGTACCGCGGGTGCTGGCCCAAGATGCGCTCGCCGGGCTCGGGCAGATCCGCCGAGCCCGCGACCAGGCGGCCGTCGGGCGCCGTGATCCGGTAGTAGACGTGGTCGCGATACTCCGAGGCGAACATGCCGAGCGCGGCCGGCGCGATCACCGCGTCGACCCGGCCATCGCGGACCTCGAGCTGCTCGGCGAGCGAGCGCGCCGAGGCCAAGAGCGTTCGATCGGTGACCGTCCCCGCGGTGGCCCGCGCGCTGCGATAGCTCAGCCAGGTGTTCGCCGCGACGACGCCGCCGAGCGGGACCAGCAACCAGACCAGGAGCTGCAGCCGCAGGCTGCTACTCGCCATGGCGCTCCTTGAGCACGTAACCCAGGCCGCGCAGCGTCACGATCCCTACGTCGCTGCCGCCCAGCTTCTTGCGTACGCGGTGGACATAGATCTCGATCGTGTTCGGGCCCGCCTCGTCATCGAACCCGAACACGCTCTCGATCAGCGTGGTCCGGGCGACCGTGCTCCCGGCGCGCAGCAGCAGCGTCTCCAGGACAGCGTGCTCGCGCGGGGTCAGCGCCAGCGGCTGGCCGGCGAGCGTGAACTGGCGACCGTTGCTGTCGAACACCAGCGATCCATACTGGACGACCGGCGTCTTGCGGTTGCTCGCCCGGCGCAGCTGGGCGCGGACGCGGGCCTCGAGCTCGCTGAGGTCGAACGGCTTGGCCAGGTAGTCGTCGGCGCCGCCGTCGAGCCCCGCGACCCGGCCCTCGAGGGTCGCGTTCGCGGTCAAGATCAGGACCGGCACCACGCTGCCCCGGCCGCGCAACCGGCGCAGCACCTCGAGCCCGCCGATCCCCGGCAGCGCGAGATCGAGCACCACCAGCGAGTAATCCTGCGTGCACAGCGCCGTGTCCGCGTCCTCGCCGTCGTGCACGCAGTCGACGACGACGTTGCCCCGGCGCAACGACTTGGCCACCCAGTCGGCGAGCTGGCGATTGTCTTCGACGAGCAGGATCCGCATGGCAACCCGGACCACGATACGCCGATCTCGGATCGCGACGCGAGGCTCGCGTGCCCGCGCACCGCCGCGGCGCCTGGACGCGCGGCCCGATCGCCGGACCGCTCGTCGGCGACCGGCGCCCGACATGCCGAGTCAATCAAGCCCTGTCGAACAACGCCGACGTCATCGGCTGGTCGCCATCGAACACGCGCGACGTCCGCGGCGTCGAACTATGCCGCAACGGCATGGTTGGACATCTCTTCATGTCACGTGCTGCGCCGCGTAGGCCGTCATCATCTGGCGCAGCGCATCCTTGTGCTCCTGATCGAGCACTGCGATCCACCGGCGGAGCACCGCGAGGCACTCTTCGCGCAGCGCTTCGCGGTCGCCGAGCTCCGCGGGCATCTCCATCCCGAAGATCTGCGTACCGTGCCCCGTGAGCGCGGCCCATGCGTGGGCGAGCTGGGTCGCGGCCGCCGGATCGGTCGTCGTCTCGGGTGCGTGCTCGGTGAGCTTGTCGCGAATCCACGCCACATAGCGATCGGACATAGAGCCACAGTATGCAGATCGAGCTCGGCACTCAACGAGGAGTTTCGGACCCGGCGTGGACCGTGATCCAGCTCGCCACGGTCGCGGCGAGCTCGTCGAGCACGCCGGTCCGCGTGCGCCCCGATCGCACCAGGACGTCGAACCCGTGATCGGCAGCCTTGACCACATGCAGGGTCGCGCGCGCACCGAGCTTGGCGACTACCGGTCGCAGTCGCCTGAGCCCCGCGAGCTCGTCGCGATCGCCTTGCACGAACAGCAGCGGTCCGCCCGCCGACGCGAGGTGGTCGGCCCGCTCGGTGCCGGGTTTGTCAGGTGGATGCAGCGGAAACCCCAAGAAGATCAGCCCGCGCACGCCCGCGAGCGGCGCGGCGGCATGCGCGCGCGACGTCATCCGGCCACCGAACGACTTGCCGCCGGCGAACAGCGCCAGATCCGAAAACCTCGCCCGCGCCGCGGTCCACACCTCGCGCACCGCGGCCTCGGCGACCACCGCGCGATCCGGCCGCGACTTGCCCGCGGCCATGTACGGAAACTCCCATCGCAGCGTCGCGATGTCGCGCTCCGCGAGCGCGGCGGCGACCGCGGCCATGAAGTCGTGGCGCATGCCAGCACCGGCGCCATGCGCGAACACGTACAGCGAGCGTGCGGCCGGCGGCTGCACCACGAGCGCGGGGTGTCCGCCCACGGCCAGGCTCAGCTCACGGGGCTTGGTCATCTCATCATTCGGCGCGGATCGAGGCGCCGCTGTCAAATCCTTGGCCGGTCCGGCGGGTTCCGCACGTGTCCTGTTATCGTGGAGGCGATGCTGCGGAGGCACACGGTCGCCGCGGGTGGGTCGGCGATCGCCGTGGTGGCCGTCGCGGCGAGCGCGGGATGCCACGTCGTGACCCAGAGCGAGACGGTGCGGCCGATCGCGACCGAGCGCGTCCCGCACCTCGAGGCAGCGATCGCACGTCGCCCCACGATCGTCGTGACCGAGGCCGGCCGGCTGCGGTTCGTCGAGCCGCTCGACTGTCCGACCGACGAGATCACGCGCCACCACACCACGATCGAGATCGCCGCACGGCCCAACCTCGCGACCTTCACCGTCGGAGTGATCGCCGCGACGATCGGAGGCGTGATGCTGACCAACGGGCTGTTGTCGCGTAGCCCCGGGTCGAGCCCGTTCACATACGCCGGCGCCACCGGTGCCGCGGTCGGCGTGCCGCTCGCGATCGCGCCGTGGGTCGGCAATCGCACGCGGCTGCGAACGCTGCCCGAGGTCGGCGACACCGTCGACGCCAGCCTGCCAGGCCCGCTGCGCCGACCGGGGCCACGCCAGCCGTGCGGCGAGCGGCCGCTGTCGTCGGGAACCGCCACGCTCGCGGTCGGCGGCCTCGAGATCCACGGCGCGATCGATCGCGACGGCGTGTTCTCGATCTCGCCGTATCAGTGGATCGACGCGTACGCGGCCTACGAGGCCTACCGGACCCACGGGGCCAGCTCGCCGGCCGTCACCGCGATCGTCGACGCCGGCAGCGACCAGCGAACGATCGAAGCGGTGCTCGACGCCGAGGCGATCGCACGACACGCCGAGGCCTACCTCGCGCACAGCGACTTTGATGCCAACGTCGAGGCGCTGAAGCTGGTCCCTGGAATCGCGGCGGGAGCCCTGCGCGTGAGCCTGTCGGCCTCCGACACCGGCTCCGCGGTCCACGTCGTGCTGCCGCTGCGCAATGACGGTCCCGGCGGAGCCTGGGGCGTGCGCGGTCAGATCACCGCGCCGCAGGTGCCGGCGATCGACGGCCGGATGATCTACGTCGGCAAGCTCGCCAAGGGATCGTCCGTGACACGCGAGCTCGTGATCCCGGTCGCGGCCCGAGCGGCCGCCGCGCTCCGCAATCAGACGATCGATCTGTCGGTCGAGCTGCGCGACGCCCACGGCACGGCGCCCGCCACGCCGGTCCGGTTCCGCGGCACGCTATCGGGCGACGGTTCGCGATGACGAGGCCCGGACCATCGCGCGTGGCCCGCGGCGCCTCCGGGGCCATCGCCCGCGTGGTGGATGCCGGCGGTGGCCGCGCTCGGGTTCGACGATCCGGTCAGTCGCACATGGCCCAGATGGCCCGAACCCACGCTCGGTGATCACCAGCTCGGGCTCACGCGGGCCGCGCCACCTGCGTGCCGTGACTGACCGTCACCGAGGTGGAGATCCCGCCGCGGACCCAGAACTTCCCGGTCACCGTGACCGCGCGCGGCCCGATCGCAGCCACCAGGTCATCGTAGATCTGGTTGGTGACCGCTTCATGAAACGCGCCTTCGTCGCGGTAGCTCCACAGATATAGCTTCAAGCTCTTGAGCTCCACGCAGAGCTCGCCCGGCACGTAATCGATCGAAATCGTTGCGAAGTCTGGCTGTCCCGTCATCGGGCACAGGCAGGTGAACTCGGGGCACTCGAACGCGATGTGGTAGTCGCGCCCAGGTCGCGGGTTCGGGAACGTCTCCAGCTGCTTGCTTGGCCTCGTCGTCACGCGCGCTGCATACCACGGCGTGGCGCTGCCGCCCCCGGATGCAGCGCCACCGACCCCAGGCGCAGCCGGTCGGGCCCGGCCGACCGATCGATCGCCATCACTTCTCGTCGGGGATCTGCTGCTAGGACTGGCGTATTGCGCGCACGTGCTCTACAATCGGAATTGCGACCATGTCGCCGAGCACACACGCGATGACCGTCCGGCCATCACGAATCGTGGACTTCGAAACGGGCCGCTGCGCCCATTACGAAGGCCTGACCCCGGGAACCGCTGCAATCCTGCTTGCGGGCCGCTAGGGTTGGGCTTCTGGCTAATGCCAGGGGAGGACAGAACAACATGAAAAGTACTAGTCACAGCTCTACGGAGGGGCGTTCCTAGCCTTCCCGCTTGACCTCAGCTGCGAACCAGCTGGGTAAAGATGAGCAAACGGGCCCGGCTGACCGGGCCCGTTCTATTTTCGGCCAGCGTGGACCGCGCTGATGTGGCATCCGCGCTCGACCTGATTGTGACACCGGCGCTCGCGGTATCTCGTTGATTCTTTTGCGAGTTTCTGATGCACCTGCGTGGTAGCCAAGATCCGCGGCGCAAGTCAGCCTGTCGACATGGTCGTGTGTTGGCACTCACCCCTGCAGCCGGTGAGCCCCCGATGAATGGAAGCATCCTCGTCGTCGACGATGACGTCGACACAGCGCAGCTACTGCGCGACGGTCTCCGCCGGCGGGGGCTCAGCGTCAACAGCGTTCACTCCGCCGCCGCGTGCCTGGCGCGGCTGGAGACCGACACCGTCGATGTCGTGGTCACCGACATCTACATGACGGACATGACGGGGCTCGAGCTATGCGAGCAGATCCGGCAGCGCTACGCCGATGTCCTGTCGATCGTCATCACCGGGCAGAGCACGCTCGAGAATGCGATCGGCGCGATCCGCGCCGGCGCCTACGACTTCATCCTGAAGCCGATCAAGCTCGACACGTTGTCGGTCGCCGTCGGTCGGGCGCTCGCGCACCTGCTCCTACTCCGCGAGCTGCGTCACCTGCGCAGCGTCGTCGAAGCCGAGCCGCTCGACGGGATCGCCGGTACCAGCCCCGCGATCCGCGAGACCATCGGCATGGTCGAGCGGGTATCCTCGAGCGACGCCACCGTGCTGATCACCGGCGAGTCCGGAACCGGCAAGGAGCTGGTCGCACGCGCGATCCACCGGATGTCGCCGCGTCGGGCCGAGCCGTTTGTCGCGGTGAACTGCGCCGCGATGCCAGCGCCGCTGCTCGAGAGTGAGCTGTTCGGGCACGTCCGCGGTGCGTTCACCGACGCCAAGTCGGCGCGCGCTGGACTGTTCGTTCAGGCGGGCGCGGGGACGATCTTTCTCGACGAGATCGGCGAGATGCCGGCCGAGATGCAGGTCAAGCTGTTGCGCGTCCTCCAGGAGCACGAGGTGCGGCCGGTCGGCGGCGATGAAGACCTGCCATTTCACGCCCGGGTGCTCGCCGCGACCAACAGAAACCTCGAGGTCGAGGTCGAGCAGCGCAGGTTTCGCGAGGATCTGTTCTACCGGATCAACGTCGTCACCCTGCACGTCCCGCCGCTCCGCGCGCGCAGCAGCGACATCTTGTTGCTCGCCCAGCACTTCCTGCGGCGCATCGCGCACCGGATCAGCAAGCCGGTGAAGGGGTTCTCCGGCCCCGCCGCGCGCATGCTGCTCGACTATGACTGGCCCGGTAACGTCCGCGAGCTCGAGAACTGCATCGAGCGCGCGGTCGCGCTGTGCCGGCTCGACGAGGTCACCGTCGACGACCTGCCGGCCAAGGTCCAGGACTTCCACGTCACGCGGATCGTGATTCCGACCGGACCAACCGGTTCGCCCGACGCGATGATCACGATGGAGGAAATGGAGCGTCGCTACGTGCGGCAGGTGCTCGAGGCCGTGCGCGGCAACAAGACCCACGCCGCGCGGATCCTCGGCATCGATCGCCGATCGCTGTACCGCCGCCTCGAGTCGCCGTACGACGCCTCGCATCCCGTCGCGTCGGTCAGGCCGGCGGCTGCGGCCGACGGGTCGAGCTCCGGAGACACCGAGTAGCCACAACGCAAAACGCCGCAGGCACCGAGGTGCGAGCGACGTGTGGCCGAGCCGTATGAAGCGGAAGAAGCCCGAAGAAGCAGAGCTGTCGAAGTCGTGGCCAAGATAGGAGACGAAGGCGGAGCTCTGATCGCGACGCAGCAGACGTTGCGCCGGGTACCTGGCCCCGAAGTCCTCGCGCCAGCGGTTCAGAACGTGAAGATCTGCTCGGCGCGCTTCTCAGCGGGCTTGGGCGCCGCAGTATCCTGGCGCGGCTTGATGATCGGCAGCGGAGGCTCGACCGCGAAGCGCGCTGCCGCCGAGGTCATCGGCGCGGGCTGGTTCGAGGTACCGTGCGAGGGCGACGGCGACGGCGCCGCATGGGGCGTCGCCGAGGAAGCCGGCGCCGCTGGAGCGGCTGCGACGTGGACCGGACGTGGCTCGACCGGCTTGATCACGGGCGCGCTGGACGCCATCGGCCGGGGCGCGCTCGGGGCCATCGACCGCACAGGCGCCGGTGCTGGCGCAGGTGCCGCGGGCATCGACATCGTCACCATAGGTGCGACATCGCTGGTGCCCAGGAAGTCATTGACCCGTGTCTCGACCAGCTGGCTCATCGAGATGCTGTTGGTCTCGCAGAACGCTTTCAGCCGCTCGTAGGTCATCCGGCTCACACTGATACTCCGTCGAGTCTGCTTCTTGGCCATGATCTATCCTAACGCTACAGGTAGGGTATCGTCAAGGCGTGCCTACTAGCCCTGTTCTCCCGCCATGCATACGTTCATAGCATCCGGCTCTGACACGGACGCGCGATCGACCGCAGGACCGGCGCCACGGCACCGCGCGCAACCGCCGCGAACGATTCGTGATCACTCGAGAACGTGGCGCGATCGAGCCGAGATCGTGACCGCGCCCGAGATCGAGATCGAGATCGAGATCGAGAGCCGGAGCTACGTCGTGCGCTTGAGCCAATCGATCGGACGAAGGTGCGCGAGCAGCTCTGCTTCCGGCGAACCCGCGGTCGCCATCACGTCGTAGTCCCAGCGGACCAGCGGCGGCAACGACATGAGGATCGACTCGGTGCGGCCGTTCGTCTTGAGGTCAAACAGCGTCCCGCGATCGTGGATCAGGTTGAACTCGACGTAGCGGCCGCGCCGGCGCAGCTGCCATGCACGCTCGAGCTCGCCGTACGGCAGGGTCTGCCGGCGCTGCGCGATCGGGATGTACGCCTCGACGAACGCCTTGCCCAGATCGCGGACGAAGTCGAACACCTGCTCGGCGGGATGCTCGCGCTCGGCCCCCACGCGGTCGAAGAAGATCCCGCCCACGCCGCGGGTCTCTCCGCGATGCGGCAAGAAGAAGTACTCGTCACACCACGCCTTGAACCGGCCGTAGTCGGCGACCGGGCTGTGCCGATCGCATGCCGCGGCCAGCGTGGCGTGGAAGTGCACCGCATCGTCCGCGAATAAGTAGTAGGGCGTGAGATCCGCGCCACCGCCGAACCACAGCGCGTCGCCCCGGGCGAAGCAGCGAAAGTTGGCGTGCACCACCGGCACCATCGGCGAACGGGGATGCAGGACGAGCCATACGCCGCTGGCGCGGAACGTGCGCCCCTCCCCCGGCATCTCATCGGCCAGCGCGCTGGGGAGCTCCCCATCCACGCTGGACCAATTCACGCCTGCTTTCTCGAACAGCGCGCCGCCCTCGAGCACGCGTAAGACACCTCCACCGCCTCCAGGACGCTGCCAGGCGTCTGCGGTGAATCCTGCAGCGCCATCGACCTCCGCGAGGGCGCTGCAGATGTCGGTCTGGAGCTCCGAGAAGAACTTGGCCGCGCGATCAAAAAGATCCGACACGAGCACATGCTACCATCGACGGCAGCGCTCGAGCTCGGACGATGTCGGCAGCCATTCGCCTAGTGCGCGCTCTGCGCGTGTTCGTGGTTATCTTCCTCAGTTACATGTGGCAGATGTCCTGGGCACGCCTGTGGCCGACCCGCTACAATAAGCGCGCGCGCTGGAAGCTGATCAACCGGCGCAACGCGCGCCGGATGTACAAGGGGTTCGTCCGGTTGCGCGGCGTGTACATCAAGCTGGGCCAGATCCTCTCGGTGATGGGCACGTTCCTGCCGCGCGAGTACACCGAGGAGCTCGAGGGGCTGCAGGACGACGTCCCGCCGCGGTCGTACCGCAAGATCCGCACGACGTTCGTCAAGTCGTTCGGCAAGCGGCCCGACGAGGTGTTCGCGAAGTTCGAGCAGGTCCCGATCGCCGCCGCCTCGCTCGGCCAGGTCCATGAGGCGCGCAACGCCGCCGGCGACCGGCTGGCCGTCAAGATCCTCTACCCCAACGTCGTCACCATCATCAATGTCGACTTGCGGGTGCTGGGCTGGGCGCTCCGCGTCTATCGCAACTTCGTGCCGCTGCAGCAGATCGAGCGCGTCCACGAGCAGCTCGCTGACATGCTGGCGCGCGAGAGCGATCTGGCCAACGAAGCCCGCTGCATCACCCGCATGGCACACAACTTCACCGGCGATCCCGACGTCTTGTTCGCCACGGTCTACCCGGAGTGGTCGAGCTCGACCGTCATGACGATGAGCTTCATGGACGGCGTCAAGATCTCGAACAAGGGCGCGCTCGCCGAGCTCGCGCTCGACCCGTACGACGTGGCGACCAAGCTCATCAAGGTGTTCTACAAGCAGCTGTTCGTCGATCGGTTCTTCCACGCCGATCCGCACCCCGGGAACTTCTTCGTGCAGCGCGGCCCGAACGGCCAGGTCCGGATCGTGGTGCTCGATCTCGGGTCAGCGACCGAGCTGCGCGACAACCTCGCCGACGGCATGTTCGACATCCTGTCGGGGCTGATGACCCGCAAGGATGATCTGGTGGTGCGCGGGATCGACACGATGGGCTTCATGGCCGAAGGCGGCGATCGCGCGCTGCTCGAGCGGACGGTGCGGCGGTACTTCGAGAAGCTGCTCAGCATCAACATCAAGGACTTCGGCAAGATCGATCCGGCGGTCGCCCAGCAGCTCGCCGATCCAGACATGAAGCGCGATGATCTGCGCGAGCTGATGAAGTCGGTCGCGTATCCCGAAGGCTGGTTCTACGTCGAGCGCGCGGCGGTGATCATGTTCGGGCTGTCGTCGGCGCTGGCGCCCAAGATGAACGGGATCCATGTCGGCTTCCCGTACGTCACCCAGTTCCTCATGGAGCGCAACGCAAAGCGGCTCGCGGAGCAAGCCGCGCGCAAGCCGGTCGAGCCCGCCAAGCAGCCCGCCACCGACCCCGCGCTCAAGGTCGCCGACGAATCGGAAGCGCTGCTCAACTAGCCGCGAGCCGTGATAGCGTCCCCCGGTGTTCGACATCGTCGTTGCTGCCGATCTGGACTGGGGCATCGGCAAGGGCAACGCGCTGCCGTGGCCCAAGCTGCGCGGTGACCTTCAGCACTTCAAGCGCGTCACGTCCACCGCCAGCGAGGGCCGCCGCAACGCGATCGTGATGGGTCGCAAGACCTGGGAGAGCAAAGAAGTCGCCGGCAAGCCGCTGCCCAACCGGCTCAACGTCGTGGTGACGCGTGGCGAGCTCGCGGTACCCGCCGGCGTGATCGTCTTGCACTCGACCGACGCCGCGCTCGCGATCGATGGCGTCGAGACGATCTTCGTGGTCGGCGGTGCCGGCCTCATCCGCGACGTGATCGAGCGCGCCGATCTGCGGTTCGTCTACCTGACGCGGATCCGCCAGCACTTCGAGTGCGACATCGTGATGCCGGACCTCGATGCGCGCGGCTTCATCCGCGATGCGTGGGACGGCGAGCGTGATAACGAGGAATACGACACACGCTATCGGATCCAGCGGCTGAAACGCCCGTAAGCACGAGGTCGCCGCCCGCCGGCGCTACACCGCGACCGGGAACTTGATGAACGGGTGGTGCTGGTAGCCCTCGAGGGTGATGTCGTCGTAGCGCTGCTCGAGCACCGGCTTGTCGGCGAGGACCAGCCGGGGCCGCGCGAACGGCTCGCGCTCGAGCTGACGCTTCACGCCCTCGACGTGGTTCAGGTAGATGTGCGCGTCGCCGAGCGTGTGGATGAAGAACCGCGGCTCGAGCCGGCACTCCTTGGCGACCATCGCCGTGAGCAGCGCGTAGCTCGCGATGTTGAACGGGACGCCGAGCGCGAGGTCGGCCGAGCGCTGGTAAAGCTGGCAGTCGAGGTGGTGGTCCTGGACGTAGAACTGAAACAGGGCGTGGCACGGCGGCAGCTTCATGGCGGGAAGCTCGGCGACGTTCCACGCGCTGACGATGATCCGGCGCGACATGGGATCGCGCTTGATCGTAGCGATCGCCTCGGTGATCTGATCGACCCCGCCTGCATCGCCCTCGGCGCCCCAGTGGCGCCACTGGTGGCCGTAGATCGGGCCCAGCTCGCCGTCAGGCGTGGCCCAGGCATCCCAGATCGGCGTGTGCTGGGTGAGATCGTCGTTGATGTTGGTTCCGCCGCGCAGAAACCACAGCAGCTCGCGGACCACCGCCGGAAACAGCAGCTTCTTGGTCGTGACCAGGGGAAAGCCGTCGCGCAGGTCGTAGCGGGTCTGCGCGCCGAACACCGAGATCGTCCCGGTGCCGGTGCGATCGGTGCGGCGCTCGCCGTGCTCGAGCACGTGGCGCAGGAGATCGAGGTACGGCCGCATGCCGTCGTATAGCATCTGGCCATGACGCCGAGTCTCACCACGATCCGCGCGCTGCTCGACCGCTACGACGGCGTGTTACTCGACGCCTATGGAGTGCTGGTCGACGGGAGCGGCCTGCTGCCCGGCGCCGCTGCGCTGCTCGCCGAGCTCGACCGGCGCGCCGTGCCGTTCGCGATCGTGACCAACGACGCATCGCGGTCCTCGACGACGTACGCCGCGCGGTTCGCCGGCTACGGCGTCGCGGTCGATCCCGAGCGCATCGTGACCTCCGGCAGCCTGTTGCCGGCGTACTTTCGCGAGCGCGGCCTGGCCGGCGCCAGGACCTGCGTGCTGGGCACGGCGGACTCGATCGGCTACGTCCGCGAGGGCGGCGGCGTCCCGGTCGCGCTCGCGCCGGGCATGGCGATCGACGCGCTCGCGATCTGTGACAACGCCGGGACGCCGTTCGTCGCCGGGCTCGAGCTCGCGTTCTCGGCGGTCGTGCGCGCGGTCGAGGCCGGCCGGGCCCCGGCGCTCGTGCTCCCCAACCCGGATCTGATCTTCCCGCGAGGCGGCGGCGAGTACGGGTTCACCGCCGGCGCCATGGCGCTCCTGATCGAGGCGGGGCTGGCGCGCAAATTCCCCGGTCGCGCCCCGCGGTTCGATCACCTCGGCAAGCCCGCGCCGCACCTGTTTGCCGAGGCGATGCGCCGGCTCGGCACGACCCGCGTCGTGATGATCGGTGATCAACTGGAGACCGACATCGCCGGCGCGCAGGCCGCGGGGATCGACGCCGCGCTGGTCGCCGGGGTGTCGCGCTGGGAGCCCCGGCGTATGACAGGCGACGGGGCAGCGGCCGGCGTGGCCCCAACGTACCTGCTGGCCACGATCCAGCCTGGCGACTCGTGATCACCGGCGGGGACCGGACTCGCGTCGCGAACAGACCGCCGAAATACGATGTCGATCCAGCCTGGCCAGCCTGGCGCCGCGTGATCACCGGCGGGGTCCGGTCTCGCGACGCGAACAGACCGCCGAAATACGATGTCGATCCAGCCGCGTGATCACCGGCGGGGCCCCGTCTCGCCGCGAGCCACGGACCGCCGAAATACGACGTGCGACCGGGTCCGGCTGGATCGAGCTGCTAGCCGGCCGGCGCCGCCACGCGCAGCCGCGCGATCCAGCTCGCGAGCTCGTCGGGCAGATCGCGCTCGAACCTCACGCGCTCGCCGCTCGCCGGGTGGGTGAACCCGAGCACCGCCGCGTGGAGCGCCAGCCGCGGGGCGCGCGGCTCGAAGGTGCGCGACGCCTCGCCGCCATGCTGGTGATCGCCCGCGACCGGGTGGCCCAGCCCTGCGAGGTGGAGGCGGATCTGGTGCGTCCGTCCGGTCTCGAGCCGCGCCGTGACCAGGGTCGCGCCGGCGAGCGCCTCCCGTGCCTCGAAGTGCGTCACCGCCCGCTTGCCCTGGATCGGGCGGTCCACGGTCTGCGGCGCCAGCGCGCCGATCGCGACCGCGCGATACTCGCGATCGACGTCGTGACGCGCGAACGCCGCACCGAGCCGCTTGTTCGCCTCCCGCGTCCGCGCAAACACCAGCAGCCCGCTGGTCGGCAGATCCAGGCGGTGGACGAGGAACACCTCGCCGTAGCTCCGCGCGAGCTGATCGAGCAGGTCGCCGCGATCGCTCTCCGGCGTCGGCGCGGTGACCAGCCCGGCCGGCTTGTCCGCGACGATCACGTGGTCGTCGACGAACACGATGCCGGGCGCCTGCGGTGGCGCGCTGCGCTCGATCGCGCCGCCGACGTTGACCTCGATCTTCTGGCCCGCGCGCACGGGCCGCCCTGCGACCTTGACCCGCGTGCGATCGACGAACACGCCGCCGAGATCGATCACCGCGCGCGCCTTGCGCCGCGATAGCCCAGCGACGTGCTTGGGCACGACCTGATCGAGCCGCAGCCCGGTCTCGTCCGCGGCGACCTCGAACTTCGTGATCATGATCCGCCGGCGCGCGAGACGACGACCGGCTTACGATCTACCAACCGTCGTCGCCGGGGTTGCGCCGCTTCTTCTTGCGATCCGCCTCGCCACCCCCGCGCTCTTTCTCCTTGTCGCGATCATTGCGACGGCGGCGGCTGTCGCCACCGGGCGCGCCGCCCGGGCTGCTCGGCGCACCGAAGCCGCCGGGCCGACCGCTGAAACCGCCGCTCGGTGGGCCACCGGAAGGCCGGCCGCCAAAGCCGCCCGGCGCACCGCCTGACCCCGGCGGGCGGTAGCTACCGCTGGGCGGAGGCCCGCCTGGGCCAGGGCCACCCGCGGCGCCACCATAGCCGCCACCCGCAGCGCCACCATAGCCGCCACCCGTGGCGCCACCATAACCGCCACCCGCAGGACGCGGGGTGTACGGCCGCGGAGGACCACCCGGCCCGCGCGCCTCGCGCTCGCGGGCTTCATTGATGCGCAGCATCCGGCCGTCGAGCTCCTGGCCGTCGAGCTCTTGCAGCGCTTGCTGGGCAAACTCGGAGGTCGACATCTCGACGAACGCGAATCCGCGAGATCGTCCGGTTTCACGATCCATGATGACGGATACGCTCGTCACCTCACGACCGTTCGCACCGAAGGCTTCTCTCAATGAGTCTTCGTTGGTGTTGTAGTTGAGATTACCTACGTAGAGCTTCGTTCCCACGGACGGTCTCCTAAAAGCTTCAGCCGAAATTTCGCCGGAATCCTATCACGGGTCGATGGCACACAGATCACACGGCGGGGATATGAGCTGTTTTCTCCGACGGGTTTGGAGCTAGGCTCGCGACCTAGCTGATGGTCTTACCCCGGACAAGCGCCTGGGTCTTGGGCCTGGCCAGAGAGGATACCGTGAACAAGCTCGCCGCTCTCGCTGGGGTAGCCGGGTTGACGATCGTTGCCGCACTGACCGCCCGCGGGCACGCAGCCGATCGCGCTGCCCTGCCCGCTGTGACCAACCCGATGGCGGACATCGCCGATCTGTACGCCTGGATGACAGGCGCGAACCTGAACCTTGTCATGGACGTATCTCCGCTGGACGACGGCTCCCGTGGGTTCGATCCAGGCGTGGTCTACGTGTTTCACGTGACCAGCAAGCCGGGGCTCGGCGTCGCCACGCCGGGTGGGGTGGAGACCCGGGTGATCTGCCAGTTCGCCTCGAGCACCAGCGCAGCGTGCTGGGTGGTCGGGGCGGCGGGCACCAAGGAGTACGTGGCCGGGGACCCGAGCGGTGCGGGGATGACCGCCACGAGCGGCAAGCTTCGGGTGTTCGCCGGGCGCCGCTCGGATCCCGCGTTCTCCAACCAGGCGGGGTTCGCCAGCGCCGTGAATCAGATCAAGCCGTTTACCTCGGCACTCGATGCCGACGGCTGCCCCACCGCACTGCCCGCCGGCAACGCGCTGGCGATCAGAAATGCGCTCGTGGCGGGGGCCGATAGCTTCGGCGCCAAGAACGTCATGGCGCTGGTGGTCCAGCTCGACAAGTCGCTGGTCAACGATGGCGCGCAGACCGTCGTGGCGGTGTGGGGCTCGACTCACACGGGGACTCCATGAACCGGCCTTCGGTCTTGGCTTCGGTGGTGGTGGTGCTAGTCGGGGTCGCCGGCTGCAGCAACGCGGTTGCGCCGCTGGTCCCTGACGGCGCTCCCGGCGATGGCCCCGCCGGAGATGGGCCCCCTGGCGACGGCGACGGCGCCGCGGGGGACGCACCTCCCGACATACCGGGAATTCCCGCACCGCCCGTGCTGGGCGCACAGCTCGATCGGCGCGGCCGCCCGATGATCCGCGAGGCGCTGATCGGGGTTTTCGCCCCCACCGAGGCGATCAAGGCGGCCGCACGCGACATCTATGACCAGGCGCCGGAGCCGGCGACCTGGACGACGACGACGCTGCGCACCAACGTCACCGTGCTGGACGAGCTGGCGGCGAACCTCGCCGTGTTCGACGCGATCGACAGCGGCCTCCCGACGCAGGCCGGGACGCTGCAGGGCTGCGGCAACGCGCTCCAGTTCTCCGGTCACCCCGGCGCATACCGAGCGGCCGCCCGGCTGTTCGGCGACGACCAAGTCTATGTCGATACCTGGTTCGCATCGTGCAGCTTCTACTTCGATCTCGAGATCGAATTCGTCCAGACAGCGATGGTCCACAGCACGTGCGGTGGACGTACGCCGATTCATGACGTCGTCGACGTCACTTATTCGGTGCTGGCCGGCGGGACCCAGGCGTTGCTCTCCGGGTTCAGAGGCGCGATCGGCGACGGCGTGGCCGCGCATACCGACGTCACGGCTACATTCCCGTTCCTCGGCCCACCCCACTGAATCGGCGAGTCCTCGAGCCGGCGATGTGATCCGTGCAGGCGCACTCGGCGTCCGCGCCGCCGATCGGCTTTGTCACGTTCGTCAGGTGGTTAGCCATCACGCGAGGCTCGCGCACCACAGGTGGGCGTTTGTCGGATTCTGGCCTTATCCTGTAAGGGAGCATGGGTCCGTTACCGTATCCGCATCGCGCGACGTTCCTGGCGACCACGCTGAGCGTGCCTGCGGACATGGATGCGCTTGCGCCGTACCTCGCGCAGCTGATCTCGGTGATCGTGTTCGACCACCTGGTGCGCCATCCGGTCGTCACGCTCGGTGATCCCGACGACGAGCGGCTGACCGACGACACGAACCAGCTGCTCGACGCGCGACACCCGCAGTTCGAGGACTCGATCGACTGGTTGTTCCGCGTGTCGCGGCGCCACGAGGTGCTGTGGTTCGAGCTCAGCTTCGACCGCGCGCGAGCCCGGGCGCCGATCCTGCGATCGCGGCGGCCCCACGGCGCAGCCGAAGAGTGGGTGGCGAGCTCCGAGCTCGCGCTCTCGCTGCAGCTCGGGCACTGCCTGACGCAATGGCTGGACGCCCGGCGGTTGCCGAGCCTCGGGCCGCTCCCGAGCTTCACGCTCGACGAGATGCGCAGCGTCGCGGAGCGGCTGGCCGCGGCGGATGAGCTGGGCGCCCAGAGCAAGGAGCTCGGCATCGTTCCCCGGTCGCTGACGCAGCCGCCGCCGCGGCTCCCGATCGCGTTCCTGCGCGTACTCGCGGATCTGTCGGACGACACGCGCACGCTCGATCCGATCATCCTCAAGCTCGATCCGACGCACCCGGTGGCGCGGCGCAACCGCTACGTGACCGATCTGCTGAGCGGCAGCGCCGACCGTCGCTCGATCTTGCCGCTGATCAGGGAGGCGCCGATGTACGCCAAGCCGCACCTATCGGTGTGGGGGGAGCCGTTCGCGGCCGATCGTCCGCTCGAGAACATGGGCGTGCGGCACCAGGGCATCGCGGCGAGCTTGATGCCGGCGAACCCGTATGCGTGCCACAACTACTCGCTGCAGCTCGCCGAGCACGAGCGCCGCGAGGAGAGCTATCGCTGGGCAGATCGCGCCACGGTGGCCGCGCCGCAGCTCGGCGCTGCGCAGCTCGACTGCGTCCGGCTGCTGCGTCAGGTCGGGCGCCCCGGCCAGGCGTTCGGCGAAGCGCAGTATCGCTGCCGCGAGATCCTCGACCGCTCGGCGACCGGCAAGCTGTCGAGCAGCGACGTGCACGCGCCGCACCACGCCGCGCTGCTCATCGCGTTCGTCCACCTCGACGTCGGGCGCATCGCCGAGGCGATCGAGCTGGCCGAGGCGGTGATGTCGCAGGTGCCCGACGACGCGGCGTCGCGCGAGGCGTTCGCGTGGGCCGGCAAGCGGATCGAGACCTGGAAGACCGATCCGGGGCTTCTGGCGCGCGCCCACGCCTGGGAGGCCCACTACCGCGCCGACGTCGGCCGCGTGCTGGCCGTCCTCGCGGGCCGCGGGATCTCCGATGACAAGGACGCCATGATGCTGCTCGAGGCGCTGTGTACGATCGGCCGCGAGGATCAGGCGGAGACCGCGTACTGGCAGCTGTCCGGTCAGGTCGGCGCGGGCGGCGCCGCGATGCTGGGCGACGGCAAGGCGCGGCTCGCCGCGGCCAAGGCGCTGATCTTGACCGGCGAGCTCGACGAGGCGCTCGACCAGATCCAGCTCGTGCAGCTGCGCCGCAGCCAGAGCCGGCTCGAGGCCGAGATCAACCGGCTGCTCCGGCTGGCCGCGATCCGGCCGGCCCACGAGTGGGAGCGCGTGATCGAGCACCGGCTCGAGTGCGGCGCGACGACGCTCGCCCGGATGGCCGCTCGCGATCTGTGCGACTTCGTCCCCGGTCTCGAGACGTCGGTCGTGCGCCGCGCCCTCGGCGACCGCCGCCCGCTCGTGTTCGATCCCCGGTGGATCGCCGACCTGGTCGCGGCCGTCCCGGCGACGCACGCCGTGTCGGACGCGATCGTCGCGCGGCTCGCGCCGCCCGCGGAGCCCACGCTCGAGGCCGCCGACACCCTCGCGCAGGACTGGTGGACGGTGCTCGTACCGTCGGCGCGCGACGGCGACGCGCATGCCGCGGGCGCCGTGCTCGCGCTCGGCCTCGCGCTCGGCCACTACCTGGCGGTCGCGTCGGGGCCGGCGTCGCCGGTGGCGGGCGCGTATCGCCACATCGCGACCGAGGCGCTGCACCTCGTGCGGCGCGCGCGCTACCAGATCGAGCTCGCCGCGGTGACCGCGCTGCTGCAGCTGCTCGACCGGTTCGGCGACGCGCCGGACTGGCTGCTCGATCCGTGGCTGCTGCGCGTCGAGCGCGCGCTCGATCTCGAGACCGAGCACGGCGCGTATCTCGACGGCCTGATCGCCGACCTGCCGACCGTCGCGCGGCTGTTGCGCGGCGACGAGCGGATCGGATGGGAGCTCCGGCTCGCGCACGACCTCGCGAGCGATCCGTCGCAGTACGAGCCGGCCGCGGCGCTGTTCGCGCGCTCGACCCGCGCCGTGGAAGCCGGCGGGGTGTGGTGCGCGTGGTCCGCCGCGGCGGCGGCCCTGCCACCCGCCGCGCAGCTCGACGTCCAGTGGACCGCCGCGCTGGCCAACCCGACAGCGACCGCCGCCCCGTGGCTCCGCCTCGCCCACGCCTTGCTCGCCACCGACCGCCGCGCCGACGGCTTTGCGGCCGCGTGTCGTGGCATCGCGGCGAGCGCGGACAAGGACCGTGGGCGGGCGCTGATCGAGCTCGCGCCGGCCTGGGAGGCGGCCGGCATCCAGACCCCGCTCGACGGCGCCGCGGCGTTCGAACGCGGCCTCACCGCAGCGGCCGCGGCGTCCCCGGCGTCGGCGGAATCGAGCGAGCACCTGGCCGCCGCCGTCGACCACCTGCGCTGGGCCGCCGCCGTGGAGCCGACCCACATCCAGCGCGCACACCGCCTCGCGGCGACGCTCGCCCGGCGCGGTGCCGCGGGCGACGCGATCCGCGTGCTGGCCCGCCACGAGCGCACCGCGGCGCCGCGCTTGATCGGCCGCGTGCTGGCCGAGGCCGGACGCTACGCGGAGGCGGTCCGGGTCCTGCGCTACGCCGCGCGATCGTTTCGCAACGCGTCCGACTGGGCCGTGCTGGCGGGTGCCGCCCACCGCGCCGGCAACGATCCGGTCGCGGTCGACGCGGGCCGGCGCGCGATCGAGCTCGGCGCCCCGGATCCGTCGGTGCGGATGGCGCTCGCGACCAGCCTGTACCGCACGGGCGGGTTCGTCGAGTGCGAGCAGGTCGCGCACCAGCTGATCGCCGACGGCGGCAGCCGGACGACCAAGCTCGTGGGGCTCCATGCCATGGCGCGCGCACTCGCGGGCCAGGGCCGCCACGTCGACGCCCACCGCTACGCGAAGGCGGCCGAGCTGCTGGCGCCCGACGGCGAGCTCGCGATCGAGCTGGCCGAGACCATGGAGCGGATCGTCGCCCAGGATCAGCCGGCGTTCGTCGCCAGCCCTGAGCTCTCGGTGGAGCGCCAGGCGCTGGACGAGCTCGAGGCCGGCCAGTTCGAGACCCTCACGGCCGCCGTGTCGTCGCCGTCGTGGGGCATCGCCGGGGTGGCGCTCGCCGCCGCCGAGTTCCGCTCCGACGACGAAAGTGGCATCCCGGTGTCGCCGCGGGCCATCGACGCCGCGGAGCTGATCCTGCTACGCACCGAGGGTCTGACCGTGCCCGAGGCGGTGCTCGCGCGGATCCGGGCGCTGCGGATCCGCGACAACGCGTTCATCCAGATCGATCCGCCGCCGCCGCTCGGCGCGCGCTACACCACCGAGGAGTTCGAGGACGCGTACGCCGAGCGCGAGCGCCGGCCGAAGCGATCGAGCACCAGCGCCGCGATCGTGGCCTGAACGCTGTGCGCGGCCTCGCGAGGGCGCCGGTCAGCGCAGCGCGACCGCGCAGATCTCGTGGCGGTTCGACGGCAGGTGCCGCATCCGCACATCCGGAAGCCCCATCTGGCGGATCCGCTCCACCAGCGCCGGCAGCTCCGCCACGAACGTCCAGTCGTTGAGCTTGAGCGTGAACACCGCCCCGCGCAGCGTGGTCTTGAGCCGCGGCATCAGCCGGCCGATCTCGTGCAGCGCGACCTGTGGCGCGAGGTTGACGTCGACCAGCAGCCAGTCGATCCGCGCCGGCAGCTCCTCCCAGCGCAGCGCGCCGACCTTCTTGGCGATGTGATGCACGTTCGGCAGCGCCCGCACGGTCGCGGCCAGCTCGCCGGTGTCGACGCCCCACACCTCGACGCCGCGGCGGGCGAGCGCGAGCACCGCCCCGCCGGGTGCGGCACCGATCTCGAGCGCGACATGACCGCGCTCGACCGGCAGCGTCGCCCACGCGATCGCCTCTTCGATCTTGGCGTACGCCCGCGACGGCGCGTCATCGGGAAGCTCGACCGGGATCGCGCCCCCGGGGTGCGGCAGGCGAAACCGATCATGGCGATGCACGCCGAGCCACGCGGGCTCGCCCGGCTCCGGCGCGACGATCACGTCGGCCACCAGCTCGCCGATCGCCGCCGGCCCACCGGGGCCGAGCGCCTGCCACGGCGCGAGGTCGGCGGTCGCGGGCGCGCGCTCGGCGGCGTCCAGCGGCTCGCGGGTAAACACGTGGACCCGCGTCGCGCCGAACCCCGCGAGCTGCACCGCCGCGGTCTCCGGGTCGCTGGCCGCCCCGATCGATCGGCCCCACACGTGCGCGAACACCGATCCCGGCGTGTCGTCGGGCGGCACCGCGCGCGCCGACTTGAACGTGACCAGCCCCGGCCGTGAGTACGCGAACCGCAGCTCGGGCCGGGCCCGTGCGACATCGAGCTTGAGCGCTGGCTCGACGCCCGGCAGGCACGTCGCGAATACGAAATCGGCCACTCGTCACGATAGTACGTGCGCGGCGACCTGCCACCCAGCGGCGCGCGGATCTCGGCTCCGATCTCGAGCTACGCTGGCGCCGATGTACCGCTTCCTCTACTGGCTCGTGCTGCGCCGGCTCCCGGCCGAGGCCACGCACCGGGTGTCGTTCGCGCTGCTCCGTGCCCTGGTCGTGCTCCCCGGTGTCGCGCGCCTCCTGGCGCGCCTCCTGGCGCCGCGTGCCCCCGAGCTGCGCGTCCGTGCGTTCGGCCGCGAGCTCCCCGGTCCGCTCGGGCTCGCCGCCGGGTTCGACAAGGACGCCAAGGGCGTCGGTGCGCTGCTCGCGCTGGGGTTTGGCTTCGTCGAGATCGGCACGGTCACCGCCGAACCGCAGCCCGGCAACCCCAAGCCGCGGATGTTCCGGTTGCCCCACGATCGCGCCCTGGTCAACCGCATGGGCTTCAACAACGACGGCGCCCAGGCCGCCGCCCGCCGGCTCGTGCATCGCCCGCCCGGCACGGTGGGCGCCAACATCGGCAAGACCAAGCGAGTGTCGGAAGCCGAGGCGATCGCCGACTTCACCGACAGCGCCCAGCGCCTCGCGCCGCTCGCCGACTACCTGGTCGTCAACGTCAGCTCACCCAACACCCCGGGCCTGCGCGACCTGCAGGCCGCCGACAAGCTCCGCCCGCTGCTGACCGCCGTGCGCGGCGCCTGCGATCTGGTGTCACCGACCCGCCGCGTCCCGCTGCTCGTCAAGATCGCGCCGGATCTCGCCGACGCGGACATCGACGCGATCGCCGATCTCGCCCTCGAGCTCGGGCTCGACGGCATCATCGCCACCAACACGACGATCGCGCGGACCGGCCTGGCCACCGACGGAGACGCGGTCGCCGCGCTCGGCGCCGGCGGCCTGTCGGGCGCCCCGCTCAAGGCCCGCGCGCTCGCCGTGCTCCAGCGCCTGCGGGCGAAGGTCGGGACGCGCGTCACGCTGGTCGCCGTCGGTGGGATCGAATCCGCCGACGACGCCTGGGAGCGGATCCGGGCGGGCGCCACGCTGGTCCAGGCCTATACGGGCTTCATCTACGGCGGCCCCGGCTGGCCGCGCCGCGTGCACCGCGAGCTCGCCGCCAAGGTCCGCGCGGCCAAGCTCCGCTCGATCGAGCAAGCGATCGGCGCGGATTCGCACGATTCATCCGTCGTCTGACCAGGTCATCAGCGAGCCGGGCGATTCACGCGCAACAGCACACCGAGCAGAACCCCGTCAGCCGGCAAAGCGGCGTCGATCCGCTGGGCCTGGCCCGCAAAATCAGGATCGAATGTGCACGCGATGATGCCCGCGTGATTCGGCTGGTCTCGGTGCAGGTGAAAAAAGTCCCGACGATTCAGTGTGACCACCGCGCGTTGCTCGACGCGCGCCAACGCCAGTACGTCAGCATCTGAGACGCCGGTGCTCAGCAAGCTAGCGGACAGCGTGCTTCCTGCTTCCAACCGTAGCATCGTTCGCGGACGGCGACACAGCCCGAGTCCCGGCCGCCACGCGGATCCGCGGTCCTGCTAGAGTTGGCCATGGCCATCCGCAAGATCGCCCAGATCGGCCACCCCGTGCTGCGCCAGATCGCGCGCGAGGTGACGCGAGACGAGCTCGCATCGCCCGAGACCCAGCGCTTCATCGACGATCTGGTCGAGACGATGCACGACGCCGACGGCGCCGGGCTCGCCGCGATCCAGGTGTACGAGCCGATCCGGATCTGCGCGATCGAGGTCCGCAATAACCCGCGCTATCCGTACAAGCCACCCATTCCGCTCACGATCCTCGTCAATCCGGTGCTGACGCCGGTGGGCGACGAGCAGTTCGACAACAATGAGGGCTGCCTGTCCGTGCCCAACCTGCGCGGCGTGGTGAAGCGCTTCGTCCATGTCCAGGTTCGCGCATGGGATCGCCATGGCAACGCGATCGATGAGGTCGTGCACGGGCTCAAGGCAGGGACCTACCAGCACGAGGTCGATCACCTTCACGGTAAGATTTTCGTCGACCGCGCCGATCCGAGCACGTTTGCCACCTGGACCGAGTTCGAGCGCCATCAGCGCGCCAGCTTCATCGAGCAGGTGACGCAACTGGTCGCGCGCGTTGGATCGTAGTCAAGCGCCCGTGCGCTCGCATCGGGGCGTCAATAGCCGCGTCCTGACGGGTAGTTTCTCGCCGCGCAGCTTGCTCCCGCCCCCGCCGGTGGGGTTTCCTGTGGTCGATGGCGCGTAAGCGCACTGCACGCAAGAACACGCTCCCGGCCGACCCGGCCGCCGAGCCAGTCGTGGTGGCCAAGCGCGCCGGCCGCGGCAAGAAGAAGGCCGCCCAGCCGCTGATCACGGTGCGCCACATGACCCGTCGCGACATCAATCGCGTGTGGGACTTCCTGAAGATCAGCTTCCGCGAGGTCAACGCCGAGACCGTGGAGTACCAGCGGCCGCGCTCCAAGCACCGGTTCGAAGAGGTCTACGAGGAGGCCGGCATCGAGCAGCTGGTCTTCGAGGTCGACGGTGACATCGTGGCGTACGCGGAGTGCAGCTACGAGGTCATCGGCTCGGACAACTGGATCAACCCGCGCTACTTCGAGAAGCGCGACATGCGGCCGCTGTTCGTCGACGAGCTCGCGGTGCATCCCGAGGTCCACGGCCGCGGCGTCGGGTCGTTCGTGCTCGAGCAGCTGCATCACCTCGCGCGCGTCCACGGGCTCAACCACCTCGTGCTCGAGGTCGCCGAGAACAACGAGCGCGCGCTCGACTGGTACAAGAAGCGATCGTTCAAGAAGCTCGACGCGGCGATCTTCATGGCGTGCAACGTGGTCAGCGAGCCCGAGCTGCTGCCGCCGAGGGAGCTGCCTCCCGCGCGCGGCGACACCTCGCCCGCCGGCGAGACCCGCGAGACCGACCCGAGCGGCGAGTAAACCGGCGAGTCCTCGAGAGAGCGATGCTTACCAGGCGCAGCCGGCCTGTGCGCCGGCGCGCCGATCGACGCGGGGAGCTAGCGAAAGTAGCGCGGTGAGCGCTACCGGCAGCTGCGGTCGAGCCGCGAGCGCTGTGCGGAGCGCGGAAACCGCACGTCGAACGCCGCCAGCTTGGCGTTGCGGGCGGGATCGTGAAGCTGGCACAGCGCCTCGATCTCGATCGCCGCAGCGTCCTCGGCGAGCTGGCCGTTGCCCGCGGTCTCGGCGGCGTGACGCTGCACGGTGACCAGCGCTGTACCGGCGTCGCCGCGCCGCAGCGCGGCCATCGCGAGATCAACGAGCTCGACTTCGCGCGCCAGGTCGATGGCCGGGCGTGCCGCGAGCGCCCGGGGCGACGCGTGCGAGCCTGCGGTCACGCCTCGTCGAGATCCCGGCGCGTGCGTTCCGGGGGACGACCGATGCGGCGCGGTGGGCGCCGGGTCCACGCGTCGTGGCGCGGCGATGGCCGGCGGTTCCTCGATCGCGATCCGCGCGTCGCCCGAGCCGGCCGGGGACGCCGGCGCGCGCGTGACCGGCACCACCACGGGGCTCGCGGGCTCGCGCACGACCGGCACCACCGCTGGGCTCGACGGATCGCGCACGACCGGCACCGCCGCTGGGCTCGACGGATCGCGCACGGCCGGCAGCGATGGGCTCGCGAGCTCGCCGGGGCGTGTGGCCTCGGCCGCCGGGCCGCGCTGGAGGTACACCCCCCCCGCGACGACGGCAGCCACGATGCCGACCACGAGCAGCTTGAGGCCGACCGCGGTACCCGCGCCGCCCGCGACCGCTGCCTGGTCGAGCTTGGCGCGCACGCGGCGCACCGCCGCGGCATCCGGCGACATGCCCGCGCGCGCGGCATCGAGCAGCGCCCGCGCCTCGGGTCCGAGCTCCTCGGTCATGGCTTCACCGCGGCCTTTACCGCGAGCTCGAAGGCGTGGCGGGCGAGCCGGAGCCGTGAGTACGCGGTGTTGAGGTTGAGATCGAGCATGCGCGCCACCTCGGGGACCGACAGCTGTTCGAGTTCGACCAGCGCGAACACCATGCGCTTGTCGTCGTCGAGCCGCTCGAGGATCGCGAGCACGGTCGCGGCCGCTTGTGCCTTCGACAGCTCGGCGAACGGGTCGGCGGCGCTCGCGTGCTGGTCGGCCAGCTGCTCGACTGGCTGGTCCGCGAGCTGGTCGGTGCGCTTGCCGGCGCGGCGGCGGTGCGCGCTGGCCACACGCCGCGCGATCGCGAACAGCCAGGTCGTGATCGCCGCCCGGCCCTGCCACTCGGCGAGCCGGCGATGCACGACGACGAACACGTCCTGCACCGCGTCCTCGACCTGGAGCTCGGGCACGCCGAACGTGCGCAGCACGCGCCACACGAAGCCGACGTGCGCCGCGTAGACCGCATCGAACGCCGGTGCCGCGGCATCCTGGACCGGGACGAGCGCGTGGGCGAGCGATGGCATCTCCCCGATGAGTGTCGCCAGGTCCTGCGATCCGTCACGGCTCACCGCCGATTGCCAGCTCCCGCCGTCATGGCCAGCCGATCTCGAGGCCCAGCCCCGACCGGACGCTGACCGGGTCCGGCCGATACAGCTCCACCCCGTCCTGGATCAGGAATTGCGCCCGCTCCAGCGGGAACACCGCCTCGATCAGACCGAACAGCCGCGTGTGCGATGACATCGGCCAGGCCACGCCAAACCCACCGCCGATGCCTGCCCAGCGCCCGCCACCTACATGGCGGTCGACCTGCGTGCTGTCGCCCGCCACCGATCCCAGCTCACCGGCGATCCAGCCGCGAACCGGCGCGTCCTCGGGCCGCCAGCCGATCCGCAGCGCGATCACGTCGAGCCCGACGTCGACGCTGGCAGACGAGCCCGGCGGTGCCATCCCGTGGCCGGGCAGCCAGCGGGTCGCCGCGACCTCGACGAACATCGAGTGGATCCGCGCATAACCGGCCAGCTCACCGCCGACGCCAACCCCGGGGAGCGCCCCGATCCCACTGACCCCGAGCGCGCGAACCCCGCCGCCCCAGCCGCGCGCCTCGACCGCGAGCGGGGTCAGCACGGGCCGCGGGCGCTCGCGTTGCACCTCGGCGGCGGGCGCGCGATTCTCCGCCGCGATCCGCGCGATCACGACCGCGACAGCATCGCTCAGCTCGTCGCATCGCGCGCTGGTCAAGACGCGCACCTCGTTCGCCATCGTGACGCTGCGCAGATCGATCCGCGCGACGAACCGGCCGTCGCCGCTGGAGGTGATCTCGACCTCGATGCCGTGCACCGCGCGATCGATTGGCACGCCGAGCCGGCGCTCGATCCGCGCCTGGACATCGGCGAGCACGGGGCAGCTGCGCGGCGCGCGCCAGACCAGCGCGACGTCGCTGCGCGGCTCGGCGTGCGCGGGGGCGCCCCACGCGACGAGCGCAACCCACAGGCAGACGGCCCGCACCACCTCACGCCGACACGCGCGCCCGCCCATGGTTGCATGGCTCACGGCAGCCGCGCCACCAGGAGCTCGACCACCGCGGCCGGCGCATCGATGTGCAGCCAGTGCCCGGCTGGAACGTAGTGCACGTGGACATGCGGCGGCGCGGCGGCGAGCCGTCCGCGGTCCGCGGCGCTCAGCGTCGGCGACCGCTCGGCCACCACCACCTCCACGTCGCCGCCCGGCGCTTCCAGCACGTCCCACAAGTCGGTCGCGCGGTAGTCCCCGATCATCTCGCGCAGCGCGGCGAGATCGAACCGCAACACGAGCTGGCCCGCGCCATCGGGTATCAGGCTCATCGCCAGCCACTGCGCCAGCCCGGCCTCGTGGCCCTCGCGGGTGACCGCCGCGACGAAGTCCTCCCGCCGGGCCCACGTCCGCGGCGCGCGCTCCATCAACTCGAGCACCTGCAGCACCGTGCTCTCGCCGTGCCCGGTCGCCGCTGCTCCCGTTGTGGCCTGCTCGACGGGCCGCTCGGGCAGGACCCGCCGCGCGCTCGGACTGGCATCGAGCACCCAGGTCTGGTCGAGCGCGACGAGCCGCCGCGTCGCCAGCGCGACCTTGCCGCCGAAGCTGTGGCCCGCGATCGCGCGGACGTCGCCCAGCGTTTCGCCAAGCGTTTCGATCAACGCCCGCACGTCCTCGGCGCACGCGGCGACGGTGTGCGGCGGTTCGCCAGCCTCCGAGCGGCCGTGGCCGCGCAGATCGACGAGCACCACGCCCCACTCGCGGCGCTGGTCGGTGACCTTGCGCGCGATGCTGCGCCAGTTGCTGCCGGCGCCGTAGATCCCGTGCGTCAACACCAGCCAGCGGGTCGGCGACTGATCGCTGCGCGCGATCCGCTCGTGATGCAACCGCGCTGGCATGTCGCCGACTATGCCACAGCGAAGATCGGCGATCGATCCACACGACCCGGTCGGCCACACGACCCGGTCGGCCACACGACCCGGTCGGCCACACGACCCGGTCGGCCACACGACCCGGTCGGCCACACGACCCGATCGGCCACACGACCCGATCGGCCACACGAGCCGATCGCGCCGTTGCGGCGGCGACGCGAGCCCTCCGGCCTGCGCCACGTGTGCGAAGCTGAGCCGTGGACGCCCTCGCCTCCGCCGGCTTCGACATCGCCCATACGTTCGACGCGACCGTCGCGGCGCGCGAGCCCGGCCTCGCGGCCCTGGCGGGCGAAATGCGGCTGGGCATCCTGATCGGCAACACGCACGCGTTGTGGCCGCCGTTCACCGCCGCGATGCGCGATGCGACCCTCGCGGCCGAGGTCGATCCGCTCGACCGATACACCGAGCGCATCCTCGACGCGGCGTTCCCGCCACCCGCGCGGATCTTCTACGGCCACCGTCGCTACGGCGAGGCGTTCCTGCCACTGCAGCGGCTCGCCGCCCTCACCGGGCTCGGCGCACTCGCCCCCAACCACCTCGTGATCCACCCGGTCTACGGCCCGTGGTTCGCGCTGCGCGCCGTGATCGTCCTGGAGGGTGAGCCGCCAGTTCGCCAGCCGATCCCCAAGCCGTGCACCTGCGACGCCTCATGCAACGAGACCTTCGCCCGTGCCCAGCAGTCCAGCGAGTGGCGCGACTGGCTGGCCGTCCGCGCCAGCTGCGCGCTCCGCAGCTGGCGCTACAGCGACGATCAGATTCGCTATCACTACCTGAAGCGCTGGCCGACGCCGTAGCCCGACGAAAGACATGGCGCGCGGCCTCGGCTCGCGGCCATGCCGATCGCCGACGCGCTACTTGGTGCGGTAGGCGTCCGTGGCCGTCTGGACCACGCTGTTGCCTTTGGCGTCCTTGGCGTGCGTACGCAGCGACACCGTGCCCGGCGTGCTCGGATGCAGGACGAGCGCCAGGCCGCGGTCACCCAGGGCGAGCACCGGTACCTTGTGCCAGCTGGCCCCCTCGTCGAACGACACGTCGAGCCCCAGCTCGGTGATCGGAGTCGTCGGAGCGCCCGGCTGACGCTGGACCTCGACCGAGAGCACGAACGGCCACCCCGCGAGCGCCGCGTCGTTGCCATCGAGCAGCCCCGACGCGTGCACGAGATAGACCGGCAGGTTGTGCCGATCGGCGTCGGCCGCCGGCGCCGAGTGGAACGTCCACGTCGCGTCGATCCCCTTGTTGATCGCCGACCACGGGCTATAGCGCACCCCCTGCGTGGTCACGGTGTAGAGACCCGCGTCAGCGGGAACGACGAAGTTGCCAAACCCCGAGAACGCCGCGCTGCCGAGGGCCTGACCGTCGCGCGACAGCGTCGTGGTGCCCGCCCAGGTCCGGGCGATGTGTCCGGCCTCGCCCCAGGAGAACGGGGCCAGGTAGAAGTGGATCCCGTCCGCGAGGCGGTAGGCGCCGAAGTAGCTCTGGCCGGTGCCGAACGACGGGCCCGCGGGCCCACTGAACCACTCGCGCTCGTAGAACCGGCCGGGCGCGTAGGTCTCGATGCCGTAGGAGATCTCACTCAAGAACGGCTGCGGCGGCTGATTGGGGAACAGCATCACCGTCTGCTCCCAGGTCGACGCCGTCGAGTAGTACTCGATGCGCTGGCTCGGCATCGTGTCTTTCCAGGCGGTGAGATATTCAGAGGTAGCGCTGGGCGTGGAACCGGCGTTCGTGCGCCAGCCCCAGGCATCGCCGGGGTTGTGGTAGTTCTCGAGCACGGTAGCGAGGTCGCGGGTGCGCACCCGGAACGCCATCGGGTCGGGGATGCCACCCTCGTTGCCGAACACGAGGTTGTAGATGAAGTGGTCGGCGGGGTTGGTGGTCGTCGGGGCCGTTGCCGGCGTCAGCCAGGCGCGGTAGTCGGCGTTGAGGGTGTGGTCGGTCACCGGCGCGGTCGGCGTGACCAGCAGCGGTGTCGACGTCAGCGACAGGATCGATACCCCCAGGCCGTTGCGCGACGCCGAGTGCAGGGTGATCGAGTTGGCCGACAGCACCGCCTTGGGGTTGTCGACCGTCACGGACACCGGCTTGGCACCGGCGCCGACCGACACCGTCTTGTCGCTGTCGAGCACGATCGACGGCAGCGCCGTGAACATGGTGTCTTGCTCGCTGCTCGCCGCGATGGCCACGACGTCGTACTCGCCCGGCGGCAACGCCAGCGTCTGGCTCGCCCCGAGCAGCGAGTAGACCTTGCCGGTGTCGACGTTGTTCAGCGCGCCAAACCCGTAGGTGGACGGCGCGCCGGTCTCGTCGGTGAAGTTGATGGTGAGGTTATAGCGGAGGTCCTGCTCGAAGACATCGATCGCGGTCTGGACGCGGTTGGTGCCGTCGCTGGCGGTGATGAGGCCGCTGAACAAGCCGTTCCACGCGGTCGAGCCGGTGGCGCTGACGGCGACATCGGCGGTGCCGTGCGCCGGCACGACCACCTGCGCAGGGAGCGCGAACAGCCCGGCCGGCGCGGCGGCCCGGCTATCGTCGATGGCGTTGAGCGCCAGCGCCAGGGTGACCGCGGCGTCGCCGTCGTTCTGATAGGTGATCGTCTGGGTCAGGACCTTGCCGTCGTGTGGGTAGGTCATGACACCGAAGCTGAGGCTGCCCGTGGCGCGCACCTGCTGCGTGGTCGCGCGCACCAGGTCCATGCGGCCCGCGCCCTCGTCGGCGACGCGCAAGCCATCGAGCGGCTTGGCGGTGCTCACGAGCGCCGCCTTGAGCTGCGGGCCGGTCCAGTCGGGGTGCTGCTGCAACAGCAGCGCGGCGCCCGCGGAGACGTGCGGCGTGGCCATCGAGGTGCCCGACAGGCGCGTGTAGTAGTCGTCGATCGGATCGCGGTCGCCGATCGGCGTTCCCTTGGCGCGGGCGGCGACGATGAGGCCACCCGGCGCAGCGATCTCGGGCTTGACGCCGTAGTCACCGAGGCGTGGGCCGCGGCTGGAGAACGAGCTGATCTCGTCCTGCTTCGACACGCTGGCGACCGTGAGCGCGCTGTCGGCGATGCCGGGCGAGCCCACGGTGAAGTCGGCGCCGGCGTTGCCCGCCGCGATGACGAACAGCGTGCCGTACTGCGCGCTCAGGGTGTCGACGGCGGCGGCCATCGGATCGCCGGGCTCGCCAGCGCCGACGGTGCCGAGGCTCATGCTGACGATCGGCGCCTTGGACGCCGCCCACTCCATGCCGGCGATGATCGCCGACGTGGGGCAGCCGTCCGGGACGCACACCTTGCCGATGATGAGGCTGACGTCGGGGGCGAGGCCGCGGTAGCGGCCGCCCGAGGCGGCGCCGCTGCCGGTGATGATGCCGGCGACGTGCGTGCCGTGACCGACGTCGTCACTGGCATCGGGGAGCGTGTCGGTGAAGTCGACGGCCTCGATCGTCTTGCCGACGAGATCGGGGTGATCGAGCTTGATGCCGGTATCGAGGATGGCGACGGTCACGCCCTTGCCGGTGAACCCGGCCGCCCACACGGTGGGGGCGCCGACCTGAGGCGCGCTCTGATCGAGCAGGATCTGGGCGCGGCGATCGAGCCAGACCTTGCCGACGCCGGCGGTCAGCGCGCGCGCAGTCACCAGGCCACGGGCGCCGCCGCCGGTGAGCCAGCCCCAGACCTGATTGGTGTCGGTCTTGGTGGCGACGAGCGCGTCGCCGTTGATGCTGCCGAGGTGGCGGTTGGCGCGCGCCGGCACGGCCGCCAGCGAGCGCGGCGCCAGGCCGCGGTGGTAAGTGACGATGATCGGCAGCGTCGGCGAGCTGGCGTCGTCGAAGCCCTGGCGCACGAGCTCGCTCACGTTGAACAGCTGCTCGTCGAGGAGCCCCGACGCCAGCAGCGCGGCTGCGTCGCTGGGGACGACGATCACGTCTTCGCCTGTGGCGTGCGTGACGACGCGGACGCCGAAGGTGACCTGCTCGCGGCCGGCAGCGGGCGTCGTGGTGACCGTGGCCGGCAGGCCGCCGCCTTGCGAAACCTGCACGACGTCGCCGGTGAGCAGCGTGACCGCCGAGGTCTTGCGCTGCGCCTGACTCGCTGTGGCCGTGACGGTCGTGGCAGCTGAGGTGGTGACTGCGCTGGCGGCAGTCGCAGTGGTCGCACCCGCGCTGCTGCCCGGCGCGTCGAGCTCACTCGAGCAGGCCGCGAGCAGTGCCGCCGCGATGAAGGGGAAACGCCGTGCGGGTTGAAGCATTCTCAGAGCACGTTCCATAGCAGTGGTCATGTGAATCTGCCCTCCAGGCAAGAACAGAGGGATACGCACGATGCTACAAAGCATCTGCGCTGTCGAAGCCCCTCCGGTTTGAGAGCGCGGATAATTATGGATCTCGACTGTAGGCTGCAAGTCGATACGAATTTTTCCGCATTGCTGCAGAAATGCCATCTTGATGATAAATCGGATTCGTGGCGGCCACGCCGGGGATGTGAGGATCGCAGCGCCGTGCGGCGCTCATCGCGGTACATCCGACCGCGATGAGGTGAACCAGCCGGCGCGTCATGGCAGCTCCTGTCGTCTGGCGCGCGCATGCGTACCCGTGTCATCACATTTGCGGATCACGTTTTTCTCGATCACGTTTGCCACGAGTACGGTTTGCATGAATTTAATGAGGTGGGGGATCCGTAACCCTGCGGGTCACTGCGGCAGACTGGAGGCAATTCGCCCCACTGCGCGTCACACGGGGTTGAGAACGCGGCGCGCCAGCGGAACACCGAACCGTCGCGCGGGCCAAGCGACGACCGTGCGGTTCTGCAACCTGGCGTGCGCGAATGCCCTGGATACGGTATTCCACTCCACCTCCCCACAGGCACTCGGTACTGGCATTTTCCGGCACCGCGTTGGTGTGACCTGCCATGACCGGCGAGCCGTCAGCCACCGCGCAGGCGAAACCAGCCCACCGCGCTGGTTCGGGCCTGATGCGCCGGGCCGACAACGACGCGCCGGCAGGCGCGGTCACCGTCGCGTTCGATGGGACAAGGTCGACGACCGGATGGACGGAAGTCCTCGGCGACCCGCCGCCGGCGTCAAGCCCAAAGCGGTGAACCCACGTGGGGGATCTCCTCGTATCTCCTGGTATCCGGGCGTGCGAGGCTGCGGTACTCTCATCGGCCGTGGTCGACGTCCTCGACGCGTTTCATCCGCTCGTCGCAGGCTGGTTCCGCGAGCGGTTCGGTGAGCCCACCGAGCCGCAACGCGCGGGCTGGCCGCGGATCGGTGCGCGCGAAGATGTACTGATCGCGGCCCCGACGGGATCGGGGAAGACGCTGGCGGCGTTCCTGGCGTGCATGGACGAGCTGGTCCGGCGCGGCCTCGACCGCCCGCTCGGCGACCACACGGCGATCCTGTACATCTCCCCGCTGAAGGCGCTGTCGAACGACGTCCACCGCAACCTCGAGGCGCCGCTCGCGGAGCTCACCGCGTACGCCGCGCTGCGCGGCGAGAAGCTGCCGGACATCCGGGTCGCCGTGCGCACCGGTGATACGCCGGTCAGCGAGCGCGCGAAGCTGGCGAAGCGGCCGCCGCACATCCTGGTGACCACCCCGGAGTCGCTGTACATCCTGCTCACGACCGAAAAGGGCCGCGCCGGGCTCGCGCGGCTCCGCACGGTGATCGTCGACGAGATCCACGCGATCGCGGGCGACAAGCGCGGGGCGCACCTGGCGCTGTCGCTCGAGCGGCTGGACCGGCTGGTCATGCAGACCACCGGGGCGGTGCCGGTGCGCGTCGGGCTGTCGGCGACCCAGAAGCCGATCGCGACGATCGCGCGGCTCCTGGTCGGCTCGCGGCGCCCGCTGCCGCACATCGTCGACGCCGGCCATCGCCGTGAGATCGATCTCGCGATCGAGATCACCGACGACGAGATCGGCGCCGTCGCCTCGAACGAGCAGTTCGGCCGGATCTACGACCGGATCGCCGAGCTGGTGACCCAGCATCGCTCGACCATCCTGTTCGTCAACACGCGGCGGCTGGTCGAGCGCGCCGCGGCGGCGCTCGAGCAGCGGCTCGGCGAGGAGCACGTGGTGGCCCACCACGGCTCGATGTCGCGCGCGCTCCGGTTGGCCGCCGAGCAGAAGCTCAAGCACGGCCAGGTCAAGTGCGCGGTCGCGACCGCATCGCTCGAGCTCGGCATCGACGTCGGCACGGTCGATCTCGTGATCCAGCTCGGCTCGCCGCGATCGATCGCCACGTTGCTCCAGCGCGTCGGTCGCTCGGGCCACAGCCTCGGCGGGACGCCCAAGGGCCGGCTGTTTGCGTTGACCCGCGACCAGCTCGTCGAGTGCGCGGCGCTGGTGCGCGGCGTGCGGCGCGGCAACCTCGACACGATCGCGCTGCGCGACGCGCCGCTCGACATCCTCGCGCAGCAGATCGTCGCGACCACGGCCGCCGAGGAGATCAGCGAGGTCGAGCTCGCGGCGATGGTCCGTGGCGCGGCGCCGTACGCGGCGCTGCCCGACCACCAGCTCGAGCAGGTGCTGGTGATGCTGTCCGAGGGCGTCTCGGATCGCCGGGGCCGGGTCGGCACGCACGTCCATCGCGATCGGGTCGCCGGCATGCTGCGCGGGCGGCGCGGCGCCCGGCTCGCGGCGATCTTGTCGGGCGGCGCGATCCCCGACAACAACAACTACGCCGTCGTGCAGTGGCCCGACGAGACCAAGGTCGGCGAGGTCGATGAAGACTTCGCGATCGACAGCTCGGCCGGCGACATCTTCCAGCTCGGCAACACCGCGTGGCGGATCCGGCGCATCGAGGCCGGGCGCGTGCTCGTCGAGGATGCCAAGGGTCAGCCGCCGACGATCCCGTTCTGGTTCGGCGAGGCCCCGGCGCGCACGCGCGAGCTGTCCGACGAGGTCAGCGACCTGCGCGGCGCGATCGACGGCAAGCTCACCGCCGGCGACGATCCCGATGTGATCGCGGCCTGGCTCGCCGCCGAGGTCAGCATGGCGCTGCGCGCCGCGCAGCAGATCGTCGCGTACCTGGCCGCGGGGCGCGCCGCGCTCGGGGCGCTACCGCGCAAGGATCTGCTGATCGCCGAGCGGTTCTTCGACGAGGGCGGCGGCATGCAGCTGGTGCTGCACGCGCCGCTGGGCGGCCGGATCAACCGCGCCTGGGGCCTGGCGCTGCGCAAGAAGTTCTGCCGCACGTTCGACTTCGAGCTGCAGGCGGCGGCGACCGACGACGGCATCGTGATCTCGCTCGGTCAGCCCCACAGCTTCCCGCTCGACACCGTGTTCGGCTTCGTGCCGTCGCACCAGGCCGAGGCCACGCTGGTCCAGGCGTTGCTCGATCGGCCGATGTTCGAGATCCGCTGGCGGTGGAACGTGACGCGTTCGCTGACCGTGCTGCGCCGGCGCGGCGGCAAGCGCGTGCCGCCCCACCTGGTGAAGATGCGCGCCGCCGATACGCTGTCGGTGGTGTTCCCGGCGGCGCAGGCGTGCGGCGAGAACATCGTCGGCGACCGTGAGATCCCCGATCACCCGCTGGTGTTCGAGACGATCCGCGATTGCCTGGTCGAGGCGATGGACCTCGCCGGCCTGCGCGACATGCTCGAGCGGCTCGAGCGCGGCGAGATCCAGGTGATCGCGCGCGACACGGTCGAGCCGAGCCCGCTGTCGCACGAGCTGATCAACGCCAACCCGTACGCCTTCCTCGACGATGCGCCACTCGAGGAGCGCCGGACCCGGGCGGTCCAGCTGCGCCGCGGCCTGCCGGCCCAGACGCCCGCCGACGACGCGATGGGGGCGCTCGACGACGCCGCGATCGCGCTGGCGAGCGAGGAGGTCGCACCGACCGTGCGCGACGCCGACGAGCTGCACGACGCGCTGCTCGGCCTGTGGCTCGTGCCCGAGCCGCTCGGCCAGCGGCTCGCCCCGGGCGCGTGCGACTGGTTCGCGGCGCTGACCGCGAGCGGCCGCGCGTGCCGCATGCGGTGGGATGCCGCCGGCACCGTGGTGTCCGCGTGGGTCGCGACCGAGCGGCTCGGCGCCGTACGCGCGGTGCTGGGCGACGCCGCGTGCGTGCCGATGATCGCGACGCCGTCGTGGTCGGTGGTCCCCGAGCGCGAGGCGGCGCTCGTCAAGATCGCGAACGCGCACCTCGATCACCGCGGCCCGGTCAGCGCGCGCGCTCTCGCCGCCGAGCTCGGGTTGCCGTTGCCCGACGTCGTCGCCGCGTTGCTCGCGCTCGAGGCCGACGGCGCGATCCTGCGCGGCTCGTTCACCGCGGCGGCGCCCGCGGCCAAGCGCGCGGCGACCACCGCCCGCGAGGCGATCGCGGCGACCGATGATCTCGCCGCGCTGAACGATCTCGAGTGGTGTAACCGCCGCGTGCTCGCGCGGATCCATCGGCTCACGCTCGCGCGCCTGCGCAAGGAGATCGAGCCGGTGAGCGCGACGGCGCTGATGCGCTTCATCCTGCGCTGGCAGCGCGTCGCCAAGCACACCCAGCTGATCGGCGCGGACGGGCTCGCGCGGATCGTCGAGCAGCTCCAGGGCTTCGAGACCGCGGCGGGCGCGTGGGAGCGCGAGGTCCTGCCGGCGCGCCTCCACGGCTACGACCAGACCTGGCTCGACCAGCTGTGCCTGGCCGGCCAGGTCGTGTGGTGCCGGCTCAGCCCGCGGCGCCCGGCGGCCGAGGCCGAGCCCACCGACGACGCCGAGCCGCCCCAGGCCGCGCCAGCGCGCCGGGAACCCGCCGAGCGCGGAACGCCGCCGGTGGTGGCCACGCAGGGCGAGCTGTACAACCGCGCCGAGGCCGGCGCCGAAGCCGCGCGGCTCGCCGGGGCGACGCGCGACCAGATCGCCGCGGCCGCCGCGACCGCGATCGCCGGCACGTGCTCGCGGCACGATGCCGGGGTGCTCGTGTCACTGGTGACCGCCAGCGCGATGCTGCGCCGAGGCGTCGACGCGCTCGACGACGATGCGCGGACCACCGGCAGCAAGAGCGAAAAGCTCACCGCGGCGCTCGAGCGCGCGCGCAGCCGGACCGCCGCCGGCCGGCCCGGTTCGACGCCGGAGCGGGTCGCGCCCGCCGGCGAGCCCGCGCGCTATCCGCTCGGCCGTGTCGAGGATCCCGCCGTGACCGACGAGCGCGAGCGGTTCGCGCTCGAGGCGATCGCGCTCGTGACTGCCGACCACGCCGAGCGCGTCGAACACCGAGACCCGCGGGCGGCCGCCCGCGAGCCCGCGCCGGCGCCGCGGATCGCCGACCCGCCGACGCCAAAGCCCACTCGCTCGGCCCCGTCGCGCTCGGCGCCGCTCGCGCTGATCCTGCGGCGCGACGCAGCGTGGTTGCGCAGCGCCGCCGCGGTCGGCCAGTCCGAGCCCACCCAGCTCGGCCCGCAGGCGACCCGCGTCCGCGACCACCTCGCGTCCGCCGGCGCGTCGTTCCTGAGCGACCTCGTCGCGACGATCGAGCTTGGGCCCGACGAGATCGAGGACGCGCTGTGGGAGCTGGTCGGCGCCGGGCTCGCCACCGCCGACGGCTTCGCGAGCCTGCGCGTGCTGGTGTCGCGCCGGCGCGGTGAGGTCAAGAGCCACTTCGATCGGATGACCGCCACCACCGCCGGAGCCACGCCGGTCCGCAAGTGGCAGGACGCGCTCCGCAAGGCGCGCACCCGCGACCGGGAGCGCCCCGGGCATGCGCTGCGCTCGCTGCCGACCGCGGCCGGCCGGTGGTCACTGCTGCCTGCCACCGACGCCGCTGCGATCGACGCAGAGGCCTCGGCGCGCCAGCTCCTGCACCGCTACGGCGTCGTGTTCCGCGATCTGCTGCTCCGCGAGTCGAGCTTGCCGCCGTGGCGCGACCTGCTCGTGGCGCTGCGCCGGCTCGAGGCCCGCGGCGAGATCCGCGGCGGTCGATTCGTCACCGGCTTCGTCGGCGAGCAGTTCGCGCTGCCCGAGGCGCTCGACGAGCTCCGCGCCGTGCGCAACACCGGCCCCGCGCCCGACGTGTGCCGGATCGCGGCGACCGATCCGACCAACCTCGTCGGGATCCTGTCGCCCGGCCCGCGGGTTCCGGCGATCGTCGGCAACCTCGTGCTCTACATCGACGGCCACGCGGTCGCCTCGGTCGAGGCCGGCCAGGTGGTGCCGCGCGCCCCGCTGCCGCCCGGCGCCCGGATCGACGACGATCTGACCTACCACCCGCCGCCGCGTCCGGTGCAGGTCGCGGCGCAGGCCGCGCTGCCGCTGTAGCTGCTGGCGCTGGTTCGAGCACCGCGCGCACCCGCCGATCTGATAGAAAGACAGCCTGTCTGGCATCGAGCCCATCTCCACGCCAGCGGCGCCGGACGGCCGCAAGGCCCGCGCCGCTCGTATCATCGAGATCCTCGATCGCTACTACCCGACCGTGGATATTCCGCTCGATCACGGCGATGCGTTCCAGCTGCTCGTCGCGGTGATCCTGTCCGCGCAGTGCACCGACGCACGCGTCAACCTGGTGACCCCCGCGCTGTTCGAGCGCGCGCCGAGCGCCCCGGCGATGGCCACGCTGACCGCGCCGCAGATCATGCCGTACATCCGGACCTGTGGCCTGGCGCCCGGCAAGGCCAAGGCGCTCGCGGCGATGAGCCGCATCCTGGTCGAGCGCCACGCCGGCCAGGTGCCGGCCGACATGGCCGCCCTCGAGGAGCTGCCCGGGGTCGGCCACAAGACCGCGAGCGTCGTGATGGCGCAGGCGTTCCACCAGCCGGCGTTTCCGGTCGACACCCACATCCACCGGCTCGCCGGCCGCTGGCAGCTGTCGCGCGCGCGCAACGTCGTCGAGGTCGAGCGCGATCTGAAGGCCGCGTTTCCGCGCGACCGGTGGAACACGCTGCACCTGCAGATCATCTACTTCGGTCGCACCTACTGTCCGGCGCGCGGACACATTCCGCCGGACTGCCCGATCTGCAGCTGGGCGATGTCGAAGGCGCGCGCCGCGGCCGAGCTGCGCCAGGGCCTCAGCAAGCCGGTGCGCGCGGCGCCGCGCGGTCGCAAGCCCGCTACGCCGGTCGCCGCCAGACGCAAACAAAGCTGATCGGGATGTCGCGGTGGGCCGCCCAGCTCGCCTTGGTGGCGACCCAGCGGTCGTCGATCACCTGCTCGTGCATCTCGGCGAGCTGCCAGCCGGCCGCGAGCGCCGCCGTCACGTGCGCCGACAGCAAGTGGACGTGGGTCTCGATCGCGAGTGGCTCGCCGGTCCGATCGTTGAAGTGGGTCGGCATCCCGGTCTTCATGATGAAGAACGGATGGAACCCGACGAGCACGTGCGCGGCGCCCGGCCGCGCCAGCCGCGCCGACTCGCGATACAGCGGCGCGAGCTCCGCGAGGTGCTCGTCGACCAGCGACGTCGTGATCAGATCGTAGTGCGCCGGCGGAAGCCCGGTCGCGCGGACATCGCCCGTGGCAAGCGACGCAAACACGCCGCGCTCCCGCGCGCGCTCGAGCATCTCGGGCGTGAAGTCGATGCCGTCGATCTCGCGGACGCCGTGCGCCGCGAGCCACGCGCCGGTACGCCCGGTCCCGCACCCGAGATCCGCGGCCCGGGCGACCTCGGACCAGCGGACGCTGCGGACTTCGCTCAACAACCAGAGGTCGAGGTCATTCTTGACCGTGTGCTCGTAGGTCTCCGCCCACTGTGCATAACCCTCGCGCGCCGAGATGCTGCGGTATCCACGCTGATCGAAGGAAGAAAACGCCGGCATCCGGGTGGTATGGCAAGCCGGCCGCGGCCCGTCAACGGCACCTACCGGCGACCTGCTGGCGCGAAGAACTACGATCGCCCGGCGCGCGTGTGGGTCTCGCGGAACGCGCGTCCCCCACACAGTGACGAGTCGCTGGCGGGGACGGCAAAGGCCGCGTAGAGTGCGCGCCCGATGGCAGATCAAGCCGGTCCAGACGATGATTTCGCGGCGATGCTCGCCGAAAGCGAGCGCGGTGCCCCCAAGGCGAGGAAGCGCCCGCGGGTCGGTGATCAGATCACCGGCAAGGTGGTCTCGATCGGTAAAGACGCCGTGTTCGTCGACGTGGGTGGCAAGGCCGAGGGCTCGCTCGAGCGCGCACAGGTCAGCGATCCCGAGGGCAAGCTGCTGGTCAAGGTCGGTGATACCGTCGAGGCGCGTGTGGTCGCCGATGCTGGCGGCTCGCTGACCTTGCGCGTCAAGCTCGGCCGCGGCCCCGAGGCGCGCGGCGAGCTTCAGCAGGCGCAGGAGCTCGGCATCCCGGTCGAAGGCGTGGTCACCGAGGTCATCAAGGGCGGGGTCTCGGTCGACGTCGCCGGCGTCCGCGGGTTCTGCCCTGCCTCGCAGATCGACGTCCGGTTCGTCGACGATCTCACCGTGTACGTCGGCCAGAAGCTGCTGTTCCGGATCACGCGCTACGAGCCGCGTAACCTCGTGCTGTCGCGGCGCGCGCTGCTCGAAGAGGACAACGCCAAGCGCGCGATCGAGACCCGCAAGAAGCTCGAGCCCGGGGCCGTGCTGCGCGGCAAGGTCGTCGGGTTCAAGCCGTTCGGCGCGTTCATCGATCTCGGTGGCATCGAGGGCATGCTGCACGTCTCCGAGCTCGGCTACGCCCGCGTCGAGAAGCCGGAGGACATCCTGAGCCTCGGCCAGGAGGTCGAGGTCGCCGTGCTGAAGATCGAGCCCGGGGGCAAGGACGATCGGGTCAGCGAGCGGATCAGCTTGTCGCTCAAGGCACTCGCGAACGATCCGTGGCGCGACACCGCGGCGACGCTGGTCGAGGGCTCGCGCGTCAAGGGCAAGATCACGCGGCTGTCACCGTTTGGCGCGTTCGTCGAGATCGCACCGGCCGTCGAGGGCCTGGTCCATATCAGCGAGCTCGGCGCGGGTCGCCGGATCAATCATCCCAAGGAAGTGGTGTCGGTCGGGCAGGAGGTCGAAGCCGTCGTGCTGTCGATCGATCAGGAGCGCCACCGGATCGGCCTGTCGATCGCGTCGTCCAGCGATGGCAACGCCGAGGACGTCGCCGAGGCCGCGAAGGCGCACCCGACGGCAAAGTTCGGCACGTTCGCTGATCTGCTGAAGAAGCGCTGACCGCTCTCGAGCTCCGGCCTCCGACGAGCTCCGATGCGCCATCGCCGCGACGGTCGGCGGAGCCGATGATCGGTCGATCATGGCCAGGACCGACTGACGTTTGGTGTGAGCCATGTATCATGGGCCAAATGAAGGTATTGCGTATTGCTCTTATCGTCTGTGTCGCTGCCTGCGCCAAGAAGCCCGCCCCCAAGGCCCCCGCGCCTGCCCCGGCTGCCGAGCCGACCAACGTCGAACGCGCCGCCCCCGCCACCAAGGGTGGAGATCCGTGCAGCGGCGGCGAGAAGAAGTAATGAGCTGTCGGCGCCGGTAGCCACGAGCGACGCAGCGCGATGGGAGATCCTGGCGAGATGACGATCGACGCTCGCGCTGTCGGCCCGCTCGATCGTTCGCGTCGCCGCGGACGGCCAGGTCGCTGGGCGCCCGCGGCGCCCTGGGTTCCGGCAGCGCTGTGCGCACTCTGGGTCGCCGGGTGCGGCGACAATCTTTCGAGCCCGAAGGTCGGACCACCGATCGAGCCGTCCGAGCAGCTGTTCGTCAACGCCCACTACGACGATGACATGATCTTCATGCAGCCGGAGCTCCTCCATGGGGTCGAGGCCGGCTCGACGACCACGCTGTACGTGTACTCGGGAGATCCGATCCACGGGCAAGGTCGGCAATGGCATAGCTTCCGCGCCGCCAAGGTTGCGTACTCCAGCGCGACCGGCTCGACGGACTGGGACTGCGGCTACCTCGTGGTCCGGGGGTCGCCGGTCCATCACTGCCGCCTGCGCGATCGCTCGATCTCGCTGATCGCCCTCGACCTCCCGGACGGCGGTATCGAGGGGACGTACGACGTGAGTCCGCTGCACCTCGCCCAAGACGACGTGACCTCGGTGCCGATCCTGGGAGCGCGCGGGGGCATTGCCACCAAGGAGACCATCGTGGCCGAGCTCGCCGCGCTGATCACGGCGATCGACCCCGTGCAGATCCACGCGCTGGATCTCGCCGGGACCCACGGTCGCGAGCATGTCTCACATCTGTTCTCGTCGAGCTTCGCGTTCTGGGGCGCCGCGCGCGCGGGCTACCAGGGCGCCATCCGCTGGCATCGCGCCTACAGCGTGGACGGTGAGGCGATCACGCTCGATGACGCTGACTACCAGGCGGTCAAGCCCATGCTCGGATACTTCTGGGCCTGCTACGCCGGCTGCGCGCCGTGCGGGACATCGTGCGCGACGCTCGACCCGACCCACGATGTTCGGTTGCGCCGGCGATACTCCGCCACGCGGTCGCTGGTCGATACCAGCGGGACGCTCTCCCTAGATGACGATCCGGCGCTCTGCCTGTCCGTCGCGGCCGGCGTGGTCGTGATCGCGGACTGTGCCGGGGCCACGCAGGTCCAGCTCGATCCCAGCGGCCACCTCCGGATCCCCGGTGACGGGGGCGCCGCGGAGCGCTGTCTGGCCAGCCCGCCCGGGGCCGCCGATCCGGTCGTGCTCGAAGCGTGTGACGACACCCCCGAGCAGTACTGGGCCGCGGACAGCGAACACCACGTGTGGAACGGGCGCCCGCCGGATGCCGCCCCGGAGATGTACTACGATCACGTGCGCTGCTTGAACGCCGCGCCGCAGCCGGGCGCCGTGCTGGCGGCGCCGATCTGCGGTTCGCGCCTGCATCCGACGTGGCACTTCGGGTCCGAGGCGTTGTAGTCAGCGCCGCTCCTGCGCTCGCCGTCGACGCCCAGCGCACCGCACGGTCGAGCACGCCATGGGAGCGTCACGGCGTGTGACGTACGCCGCGATCCGTACTGCGTCGTCCGAGCATCGGAGCTATTCACGACCGTATTGGTCGGTCGTCGCGAACGACACAGATATACACTCTGTATCTGGCACCGCTCGCGCTCGACTGCAGCGCTGGCAAGCTCAGCAATGCACCGCGCAACGCACCGCGGCACGCCGCGACGCGTTGGCAATTGCAACGCGCGTCCCGTGCACGGTTCGGCCGTGTGTGTGCCACGCTCGCAGCGCCGCACCCTCGACGGCGGCTGAGCGGGCGGCGCAGGTGATGCACGCCGTGGCGATCACCGGCCATGATCGCTACCGGCAGCACCGTTCAAGACCGCGTTTGCCACGGGATCGTGGGCCGTATCTCCAATGGCGAGTGTTCAGATACGCAACACTCCACCGCGCTCGTTGTTTTTCGCAACTCGACTACACACAAAGGCATTGCGACTCATGACACGATCACACTCGACAGCATGCGTCATAGCCATCGCAACGTGCGGACTCGCGGCCACAGCTCACACAGGCTGTGATCCTGGCGACGACCAGATCGGGCAGGTGGACCAGCCGATCGCGACCAACCGCACGGCCTTCGTCCAGCTGTTCGAGTGGAAGTGGACCGACGTCGCCCGCGAATGCGAGGACTATCTCGGACCCAAGGGGTTCGCCGCGGTCCAGGTCTCGCCACCGAACGAGCACGCCTGGATCACCAGCGGCGACGGCGCGCCGTACCCGTGGTGGATGCGTTACCAGCCGGTGAGCTACAGCCTCGATCGCAGCCGCAGCGGCTCGCGCGCCGAGTTCATCGCCATGGTGAACCGGTGCAACACCGCCGGCGTCGGCATCTACGTCGACGCGGTGATCAACCACATGACCAGCGGCGCGGGGACGACGTCGAGCGCCGGCAATGACCCGTGGGGCGTCGAGAGCTATCCGCGCGTCCCCTACGGCGCCAACGACTTCCACGCGACCTGCACGGTCAGCAACTACCAGGACGCCAATAACGTCCAGAGCTGCCAGCTGGTCGGGCTGCAGGATCTCGACACCGGCGCCAGCTACGTGCGCGGCAAGATCGCCGACTACCTCGTCGATCTGGCCAACCTCGGGGTCAAGGGGTTCCGGGTCGACGCCGCCAAGCACATCAGCCCGACCGACCTCGGCGCGATCATCACCGCGGTCAACGCGCGGGTCGCGACCCCGCCGTTCTGGTTCCTCGAGGTCATCGGCGCCAGCGGCGAGGCCGTGCAACCGAGTCAGTACTTCGGCCTCGGCAACAACCTCGCCACGGTGACCGAGTTCGGCTATGGACCGCAGCTGTTCGGCAAGTTCGCCGGTGGTCGGCTCGCCGATCTCCGCACGTTCGGCGAGACCTGGGGGCTCATGCCGAGCAACAAGGCGGTCGCGTTCACCGACAATCACGACAAGCAGCGCGGCCACGGCGGCGGCGGCAACTACCTCACGTATCACAACGGACCGACCTACGATCTCGCCAACGTGTTCATGCTGGCGTGGCCGTACGGCTATCCGGTCATCATGTCGAGCTACGCGTTCAACACCAGCAGCGCATTCGACACCAGCTACGGGCCACCCTTCGATCAGACCACCGGCGCCACCCGCGGCCCGTGGGACGGCGGCGTCTCGCAGCCCGCCTGCTTCAACCAGAGCATCGGTGGCTGGGTCTGCGAGCACCGGTTCCGGCCGATCGGCAACATGGTCGGGTTTCGCAACGCGACCCTGGCCAACTGGGTAGTGACCGGTTGGTGGGACAATGGTGGTAACCAGATCGCGTTTGGCCGCGGCGACCTGGGCTTCGTGGTGATCAACAACGAAGGCGGCAACCTGGTCCGCACGTTCGCCACCGGGATGGCCGCCGGCAGGTACTGTGATGTCATCTCCGGGGACTTCGCGGCCGGCACCGGGGCGACCGCGGCGACCTGCACGGGCACCATCGTCAACGTCGACGCGCAGGGCAACGCGAGCATCGCGGCAGCGGCGTTCAGCGCGGCCGCCATCCACACCGGTGCCAAGCTCGATGGCACGGTCACCCAGCCACCCGGCGACGTCACGGTCACGTTCAACGAGGCCGCCGACACCAACCTCGGGACCAACATCTACGTCGTCGGGAGCATCGCGGCGCTCGCGACCTGGAGCCCCGCGGACGCACGCCCGCTGACCTGGCTATCCGGCACCGGCACGCGCGGCAACTGGCGCGCCACGCTCACCCTGCCCGCGAATACGGCCGTCGAGTACAAGTACATCAAGAAGGATGGCGCCGGCGCGGTCACCTGGGAGTCGGGCGCCAACCGCACGCTCACCACCGGAGCCGGCGGCACGGCGATGACGGTGAACGACAGCTGGAAATAGCCAAGAGGGACGCAGGCCGGGTACTTTGCGCACCTGGGTAATCCGGGCCCCAGACCGGCGGAACCGTAAGCATCGGATCTGCATCCCGACCCTTCCGCGCGGCGCCGCGGCACATGACGTGCTCCATGCTCTGTGGTGTTGATGCGCGGCGCAGAACGTCGCCAGATTCGCCGGAGAATCACCTACCGATCGGTGGCGAACCTGGTCGGTGAGTATGCGCGGTGCGTGACCAAGGGCGGGTGCACGATCAAAGCGCCGCGGGCGATCGATGTCGGTTCGAGCTTCGTGTTCGAGATGTGCTATGATCAAGCGGGCGCGCAGGGTGAGCTCAAGATCCAGGGTGAGGTCGTGGCGGTCCGCGCGCTCGACCAAGACTTCGAGATCGGGATCGCGTATCGCACCACCTCGACCCGGAACGAGCTCGAGGCCGTACTCGCGCAGATCCGCGTCGATGATTCGTATGCGACGCTTCGCAGTCACCCGCGGATTCCGGTCAATCTGATCGCGTCCGATCGCGAGGGCACCGGATCGCTCACGATTTGCGACCTGTCCCGTGGCGGCATGCAGCTCGAGGGCGCCTCGCTGGCAGGCTGCGTGGTCGGCGCCGAGCTGAGCGTGGAGATCGCATTCGGCACGGGGGTGTTCCCGATTCGCGGGCGCGTCGTCTGGAGCCGCGACTCGCGCGTCGGCGTTGCGTTCGAACCCCTCGGCGACATGCAGCTCATGGTCGTCGATGGGCTGCTCCGGATGCTCCGCCCGAGCACGGTGGTCATCGCGTTCGACCGCCCACCCGCGCCAGCGCAGGTGGCCCCACCGAGCCCCGAGGTCGTGTCCATCGTCGGGATGCTCGGCAGCGCCGCCGCGGCGTACCTGCGAAGGCTGCTCGGTGGGAGCGTGACACTCGAAGATGACTCTCCGTCTGCCGCAGTCACCACCCTCCATGAACCGCTGCGAGCTCGCGTCGCGATCACCGGAGACATCGAGGGAGAGCTGGTCATCGAAGTGGAGCCTGCACTGTGCGATACGCTGGCCCGTACGGTCGTCGGCGAAGCCGGAGCCTTCGGAGGCGAGCTCGATCCCGCGATGATCGTCGATGCGCTGTCCGAGCTCGCCACCATGGTCGCAGGCTGTGCCTGCGATGCGACCCAGCACGCGTGCACGGCGTCGGTGTCAGCGCCATTCGGCGGCGTTGCCCGCCGCCATCCCGGCGACGTCGGCCGAGCGTACGGGTTCGGCAACCGCCTCGGCCGCGGGCGGCTCATCATCGTCGCTCACGAGGTGGCGGTCACTCCCCGATCACAGGACACCACGATTGGCATGTTCGTACGTTGAATCGCGCGTCGAACGGTCAGTGAGCGCGAGCGATCAGGCAGGCCCGGCCCCCCGCCGCCACGTGCTTGTGCTGGGGCGTGCCGACGAACGGATCGCGATCGCCGTTCGCTGAGCGTACGGCCCAGCGCCTCGAGGCTACGCAGATCGTGGACCGGGCGATGCTCGTCGCCGTTGGACCGTAGCGCGCGCACTCCCCCGCCGCGGGCGGCTCGAATCCGCCCATGGCAGAGCAGTCCCACAGTCCACTCAGGCGAGACCCAACGAGAACCGGAGCGCCGCATCGAGCTGGTCGAGCCGCGCCGCGCTCAACGACGCGATGTGCGATTCGAGCAGCGACTTCGGGATCGTCACCAGGTTGTCGGTGTTGATCACGCAGGGCCTGGGCATCCCCTCGCGCTTGCCGAGCGCGACCTCGCTCGGGATCGCGCGCACCACGGTCGACACCTCGGCCACCGTGACCGACAACCTGATCGCGTAGGCCGCATCTCGCGATACGAGGACGACCGGTCGCCGACCGGCGGGGAGATCGAGCCGTGCCCACCAGAGCTCTCCGCGCCTCATCGACGCGACCGCTTGGGGGTCCGGGATCGCGGTCGTCGATCTCGCACCTCGGCTCGCACTTCGGGCCTCGGTTCGGCGGCACGCGACGGCGCCCCCGGGGACCACGTGTCCCAGTGGGAGGTGGCCTGTGCTGCGACCGCCCGGACCTCATCCACGGCCTCCGGGATCCGGAGATACCCATCGACGTATCGGCGATCTGCTTCCGCCAGATCCGCGTCGCGGACCCATTGTGCGAGAGCCAGCGCAACCGCCGCACTCCTCGATTTGCCGAGGCGCAACCGCAGCCGCTCGACGACCGTGTATGTCTCGGTCGGCACCGTGACCGCGATCTTGGTGAAGCCACTCATACCAGAATCCTACCATACTATGACCGGTGGAGCCCACAGATTGCACCGCGCAGGGGCCCTGACGCAAGCGCACGAGCCGACGCAGACCGGTGGCTCGCTCGGCGGTCAGCGACCTCGCTCGCTTCGATCGCGGTGACGTCGGTGACCCGTGGCTGCCGTGCCCCGGCCCCCGCCGATCTCGATCAGATCGGCGGTACGACGCGAGGCGCACGCTCGTGCACGGTGATCTGCTCGTCGGACCGCAAGATGAGCCTATAGGCAGTCGTCGCGCGGCAGTGCTACAGATTGCCGCGACGGAAATACTGGCGACATCGCGATGGCCGCCTCGCACGGTCCATTGCGCGTGGTCGCCATGCACCGCCGTCGCTGTCAGCGCGCGCGCCCGAGCTGCGCTGACCGCACACACACGAGGGCATGAAGGACACGACTCCGATGACGAAGATCACGACTGCACTGTTTGCCACGCTGGCTACCGTCGCTATCAGCGGCGCCCCGATGCGCGCCGATGCCGAGGTCCAGCCGGGCATGGCCGGTCACGGCTGGCCGAATCACTTCGACACTTGCTTCACGAGCTCGTTCGCGCTGATGCGCAACAGCTGCGCGGGCACCGTCGGGAGCACGCACCTGCTCATCGTCCCGATCGCGACCAACGCGGGAACCTACCACCCCGTCGCGCGCGCGACCGGAAACGGCAGCAACGGCGGGACGGACTGCCAAGGAATCGCGACCAACAGCTCCGGCGGTGGCGTCAGCTTCACCCAGGTCGTCGCCACGACCAGCTCGAGCGCCGTCCAGCAGCTGTCGCTCGGCACGGTCGTGGTCCCCAGCGGCGGCGTTTTGCACTTCGAGTGCCACCTCGCGCAGGGCGGCGGCCAGCTCATCAACATCGAGCGCTGAGCCCACGAGCCGCAAATGAAGGTTGGCTTCCTGCTCGCGGGTCTGTTCCTGAGCGCAATGGTGTTCTGGCTGTTGCACGAGAGCGGCGCGCGCAGCGCGTGGGAGGCGACGACGCCACCGGGGGCCGTCGCCGCGGCGCGGACCGTCGACTCGGCGGGTCGCACGTCGGAGCGAATCGTCTCACCGCCGCCCGCGCTCGCGGTGATCGCCTCGTCCGACCATGCCCCGCCACCCGGCGATGCCGAGCTGTCGTCGGACGACCAGCGGGCGCACCTTCAGGCGTGGTTCGCCGGCGAGCGCACCGACACCGCGTGGGCGGTCGCCTCCCAGCGAGCGCTGCACGATGACTTCGAGCGGTTCGCCAGCGCCGACGCGCGGCCACGAGACATCGAGTGTCGATCGTCGCTGTGCCGAATCGTGCTGACGCTGAGTAGCCCGGAGGCCGGGAGTCGATTCATGGAGTCGTGGCTCCACGAGCGGTCATGGACGGGTCCTGGGTTCGTGGCGACGCAGGACACCAGCCCCGGCGGCGACCCCAGGTCGAGCATGATCGTATTCCTGGGCCGCCCAGGAACCGAGCTGCCCTATGCACAATGATCGATCACGACCGGCGCCGGACTTCTTCCATGGCCTCGAGGCGTGGGGTCGCCGTGCAGGTCACCGATCACACCACACCGGGTCATTGGGACCGCGAGTTGCTGGATCAGCCAGGTTCTTGACCCCGTCGCCCGGATCAGCGCCTGGCTGACGCCGCGCCCAGGTTCGCTGTCGCCGCTGCCGGATAGATGCATGACGATGCCGGCAGCGGCGCAGTTGGTGACGCTGCGCGCCATGGGCGGTCACCCCGACGTACTCACCGAGCGAAAGCGCGCGATCCTCATCATCGCTGCCCCCTTCTTCTTCGTACGATCCGGCCGATACGTGCGTCATGGCCATGTTTGCGAAGAGCTGCGTCTCTGCCGGCGTCAACTCGTTCGAAACGGGCGCGGATCTGGCACGCCAGATCCGCGAAGGTTTCGGACCGCAACCGCTGTCGGTGATCCTGGCGTACGCAACGGTCAATCACGACCAAGATGCTCTCGTGCGCGGCATTCGCGAGCTCGCTGGCCCGAACGTGGCCATCATCGGGTGCTCCGGTCAGGGTATCATGGCGCGCGGCCTCGTGATCGAAGACGGCTACATAGCCGGCGCCATGGGCCTCGGTGGTGAGTCGCTGCGGGGCACGTCGCGATCGGTCGAGCAGATCAACGTCGACTCGGCGTCGAAGGGAACCGCCCTTGGTGTCGCCTTGAAGGCCGGTGCGCCGGAGCCGCTCAAGGTCGTGATCGTCCATTACGATCCGCTGTGCGGCGCCGAGGTCGATGCGTTTCTTCGCGCGCTGCATGACGAGGTCGGATGCCCGCTGATCGGCGGCGCCGCGGCCGAGTACTGGGGGCCGATGCTCGAGACATTTCAGTACATCGACGGACGAGTCCTGAAGGCAGCGGCCGTTGCGGTGGGCTTGTCTGGAACGTTCACCGCCGAGATCGAGGTCAGTCACGGCACCCAGCCGATCGGCATCGAGATGACCGTGACCGAGTCGCAAGGCAACAGTGTCATGGCGTTCGATGGTCGACCTGCACTCGATGTCTGGCAGGAGCTCTCCAGCGCCGCGCCGGCCGAGATCGCCGAGAGCGGCGCCATCGGCATTGGCCTTCCCACGAACGACCCGGCCGCTTATCGCGTTCGCTGCGCGTTCGGCGTCGACCCCAAGACCTCGTCGGTGATCTTCCAGGCGGGGCTGGCCCCCGGCACCCGCGTGCTGGTGCACCATCGCACGGTTCAGAGTGTTCTCGACAGCACCGCTGCTATGGGCCGCAGGCTCGCCGAACGGACGGCCGGCAAGCGCGTGCGAGCGTTGCTCGGGTTCGAGTGCGGCGCGCGAACCAAGCCGTTCCTGGGCCACGAGATAACGATCAAGGAAAACCTGGCACTCCAGGCCTGCCTCGGGGATGATGTCGAGTGGCTCGGACCGCTGGTGTGGGGAGAAGTCTTCGTCCTCGATGGCTGCGCGGGATTTGCGAACTTCGCGTATCCTGTGCTCGTGCTTGCCGACTGAGATGTCTGATCCGAGCCAGCTCGCAACTCTGCTGCGAGCGAACGCGACGCTCCTCATCGCCCGTGAGCGAGAGCTCCACGCGCTCCGGCTCCGCCATGACCGGATGATGGCCTGGCTGCGGGCGTTCCATCAGCTGTCGACCGAGGCGCGGGCCGATGCACGCGCCTCGACCTGCGCCGAGTGGGTCATGCTCATGATCCGCGAGCTTCATTTCCAGACCGCCGCGGCGTACCGCTGCGAGCTGGAGTCCGGTCGACTGTCGCTGCTGTCAGGTCAGCCTCACTCACAGCTGCTAAGCGACATAAGCCTCGACGACGAAGTCCTGCGGACACTGGCCGAACACCCGAGTGGCATCGTCAACGAGCCGAGCGAGGCCGGTTTCGCGGCGCTGTCAGGCGCCCTGCGAATGCGGCGCTTGCTGTGGTTGCTGGCGCCCGATCACAACGGCGGTCACGTTCTCTTGATCGCCGGGACGCGCTCGGGCGGCGCTGCCCCTCAAGCGATGATCACCGACGACGATCTTGGCCACTTCACCATGCTGGGCCGCCACCTCACCGTGTTGCTCAGGAACGGCGATCTCATCGGGGCGCTCGAGCACGCGAACGAACAGCTCGCCAGCAAGCTCGGCGAGCTCCACGCCTCCGAGCAGAACTTCCGCACGCTGATCGACGAGAACCCGGAGGCGATGGCGCTGCACCGAGCCAATCGTTACGAGTACGTGAATCGGGCGTTTGCGAGGCTCCTGGGCTACGCGAGCGCGGACCAGCTCGTCGGTGTGGAGGTCCTGAACACCGTCCATCCTGATGCCCGTGAGCTCGTGCAGCGGATCGCCGCGAGCCTCGATCACGGCAAGACGGTCACCGAGATGACAGAGCTGACCATGCTCCGGCTCGATGGCTCGCTACTGACCGCGGAGGTCGCCGGTGTCCGCGTCCTGTGGCAAGGCGCACCCGCGATCGTCGTGGTCGCCCGCGACCTGACCGACCGCAAACGGATCGAGACCCACCTGCGGCTTGCCGATCGCATGGTGAGCATTGGAACGTTGGCCTCGGGAATCGCACACGAGATCAACAATCCCCTGACGTACGTCGTTGGCAATCTCGAGCTCGTCGCCGAGGAGCTCGCGCAGATCGACGACAATGCACCGTCGTGTCCACTCGCGGAGCTGCGCGAGATGACACGCAACGCGCAAGAGGGTGCCGAGCGCGTTCGCCGGATCGTCCAGGGGCTCAAGGCGTTCAGTCGCGCCGATGAAGAGCGGCGCGACGTGATCGATCCGCGACGCGTGCTCGACGTATCCGTCGACATGGTGTGGAACGAGATCCGGCATCGCGCCAAGCTCGTCAAGCAGTACGGCGATGTCCCTCCGATCATCGCGGACGAGGCCCGGCTCGGACAGGTGTTCATCAACCTGCTGGTCAACGCGGCGCAGGCGCTTCCGGACGGCCAAGCGGATCGCCAGGAGATCCGCATCGTGACGCGGACCGACCTCGATGGCCGAGCCATCATCGAGATGCACGATACCGGATCAGGCATCCTGCCCGAACATCTCGCGCGGATCTTCGATCCATTCTTCACGACCAAGCCCGTCGGCTCGGGGACGGGGTTGGGGCTATCGATCTGTCATGGGATCATCACCGCGCTGCACGGCGAGATATCCGTCGAGAGCACGATCGGCCGCGGCAGCGTGTTCCGGGTTGCGCTACCGCCGTCGCGGACGCAGCCCGTCGCGGCGCCGCCACCGGCGGACACGGCGGCCCGCGATAGGCGAGGACGCGTGCTCATCGTCGATGATGAGCCGCTGGTCGGACACATTCTGCGTCGGATCCTCGCCGCCGTCCACGACGTCGTCGTGCTGCCCTCGGCACGGACCGCGATCGAACGACTCGTGGCGGGTGAGCGGTTCGACGTGATCCTCTGCGACCTGATGATGCCCGACATGAGCGGCGTGGATTTTCACCGCGCCGTGGCGGAGCGCATCCCGGCGTGCGCCGATCGCATCGTGTTCATCACGGGCGGCGCGTTCAGCTCGCACGCGCAAGACTTCCTCGATCGCGTCGCGAACGAGCGGATCCACAAACCGTTCGACGCCACGCTCGTCCGCGGCGTCGTTCGCCGGTTCGTCGAGCCCGACCGCCACCGCGCCTCGCCCGACGCCATGTAGCTACCGTTCTGCCAGTCCGGACCATGGCGAGCGCCCGGTTCGCCATCGAGATCCGAGTCGCCGAGCTGTTCGGTGATGATGACGAGGCGTAGCGTCGAGCGAGTCTGGCAGCGCTCGAACGGCGGGCGCGGACCGCCGCATAGGACGGCCCGGCTCACCGTCCGCGAGGCGCTGAGCGAGACCTGACCTGGCTCCGGAGCACCGTCGCGGTCCCGCGATCAGCCGTCGCGCGCGAACGCGCCTGGCCCCCCGCGGAACTTCCCCGCGACCTCGCGCACGCAGTCCCTCAGCGCGGCCGCAGTGACCGGCTTGGCGAGCTGCGGCACCCCGAGCTGGTCCAGCCGCTCGCGGGCGTACTCGGTGAACGCACCGCCCGAGAGAAAGATCAGCCGCTGCGCCTGATCCGGCGCCAGGCGCTGGAGCTGCTCGCTGAGCTCGATGCCGGTCATCGTCGGCATCATCACGTCGCTCACGATCGCGTCGAACCGCGCGCCCCTGGTGATCAGCGAGATCGCGTCTTCGCCGCGCGTCGCGACGGTGACGTCGTGATCCTGCCGCAGCAGCCGCGCGATCGTCTCGGCGACCAGCGGTTCGTCGTCGATCAGCATCACGCGCAGCCGCGGTGACGCGCCCGGCGCGGCGGCGGGTGGCGCCGGCGCCGCGCCGGACACGGCGACCGGCTCCCCGCCGGCACGAGCGACGCGCGGCGGCAGCACGACGCGCACGAGGGTTCCACCGAGCGCTGGGCCGAGCGCTGGGCCGAGCGCTGGGCCGAGCGCTGGGCCGAGCGCTGGGCCGAGCGCTGGGCCGAGCGCTGGGCCGAGCGCTGGGCCGAGCGCTGGATCGATCGCAGGAGCGACCGCTCGCAGCGGCGGGCTCTCGATCGAGATCTGACCGCCGAGCGCGTCGATGATGCCGTGGCAGATCGACAGCCCGAGCCCTGTGCCCGCCCCCACCTCCTTGGTCGTGAAGAACGGATCGAACACCCGCGCCTGGACCTCGGGCGTCATCCCCGAACCGGTGTCCTCGATCTCGATCACCGCGTGGCCGTGGTCGCTGGTGGAGGTCCGCAGCGTGATGCGGTTTCGATCCGAGCGGCCCTCGGGGATCGAGTGCGCCGCGTTGGTCAGCAGGTTGATGAACACCTGGGTCAACCGGCCGTCGTCGCCGAGCACGACCGGCGTCGGCCCCAGGTCGCACACCAGCTGCGCCCGGTGGCGGACCTCGTTGCCGGTCATCCGGATCGCGACCTCGAGCACGCCGGCGAGCTCGAGCGGCACGAGCTTGGCGTGTTCGGAGCGGGTGAACGCCCGGAGCCCGAGCACGATCTTGCGCACGCGCTCGGCGCCATCGCGCGCATCGGCCACCGCGGCGTCGATCTCGTCGATCATCTCCACCGTCAGTGGCCCGCTGAGCTGGGCGAGCGTCTCGGCGATCACTTCGAGGTTTCCAGCCACGTACGACAGCGGATTGTTGATCTCGTGCGCGATGCCGGCGGCGAGCGTGCCCAGGCTCGCCATCCGATCCGAGACCAGGAGCTTCGCGCGCAGCCGGTTGCGCTCGGTCACGTCGCGCCCGCTGGCGATCACGGTGGGCGCACCGCCGATCTCGACGCGGGCGGCCGAGACCTCGCAGACCCGCCAGCTGCCGTTCGCGTCGCGCAGCCGCAGCTCGATGATGTCCGAGGCCCAGTGTGGCGCGCCGTCGCCCAGCGTGCGCAGCTGCTCGACGATCCGAGGCCGATCGTCAGCGTGGACGCGGTCGATCAGCTCGGTCAGCGAGAACCACCCGTCGGGCCGATCGATCGCGAGGAGCTGCCGGCTGCCGACGTTGAGGTAGGTCCCGGGCCCGTCGCGGTACACCGAGATCAACTCGGGCATCAGATCGATCACCGTGCGCAGGCTCGCGTTGGCCTGCTCGTTGAGCTGGCGCGTCCGGCGCTGCAGCGCCGTGCGCTGGCGCCAGCTCGATCCCGCGACGATGACGACGAGCCCCGCGCCGACGGCGAGCGCGATGAACCACCCGGTCTGCCACCACGCAGGCAGCACGACGAACCGCAGCTCGCGGATCGGCCCCCACGCCCCCGCGTCGATCCGACCGCGCGCCTCGAGACGATACGCGCCCGGCAGCAGCGCGGGGTAGCGCAGATCGCGCTGGTGCGTCGTGCTCCACGCGCCGTCCTGCGGCGACAACCGCACCTGGTACTCGATGCGCTTGGGATCCATCAAGCTGCCAGCCCCGAACTCGAGGGTCAGCGCGCTGCGATCGTGTGGCACCTCGAGCACCGTCGCCCCGCTGCCCGCGTGGGGGAGCCCGAGGTCGCCGAGCGCGCCGTGGAGCAACGAGATCTGCGGCACCGGCGGTGGCCCGCCGTAGTGCTGCGCGAACACGTGGGTCGCGCCGCCGGTGGCCCCGAGCCAGACCGAGCCATCGCGATCGAGAAAGAACGCCTTGCCGGCCGAGTCGTTGCCGACCAGGCCGTCGGTCGTGTCGAGGTGATCGATGCCGTTGGGGGTGACCAAGTCGACGCCGTCGCCGGTCCCGACCCACAGCCGGTGCGCCCGGTCCTCGCCGAGGAAGTACACGGTGTCGCTGGTCAGGCCCTCGGCCGTGCCGAGGTGCTCGAGGTCGGTGATCGCGTGGCCGTCGTAGCGAAAGCACGTCACGCCGACGGGTTCGTTGTAGGTGGTGCACAGCCGGCCGTCGCCGCGCGCGATGAGGTGGTACGCCAGCTGGGAGCGCAGGCCCTGGTCGGTCGAGAAGTGGTGCCAGGTGCCGTGGTCGAGCACGAAGACGCCGCCCGGCATGGCGGTGATCCACAGCTGGTCGCCGACCACGACCAGCGACGCGATCCGCGTATCCGCCGGGGCGCCCGGCACGTCGACGCGCTCGATCGGCCCCGGCACCGCGCCGCGCAGCCGGTACAGGCCGTGCCACTTCCCGATCCAGAGATCGCCCTCGGGGCCCAGCGTGAGCCCCAGGATCGGGCGCGCCGGGACATCGGCGCCGCCGAGCGACGTGACGCGGCCGCCGTCATCGACGTAGAGCAGATCCGACGGCTCGCCGCCGATGAACATGCCGCCCTGCGGGGGGAACACCACGCTGGTGACGTAGCGGTGCTCCGTCCCCGCCATGCAGCTCCATTGCCCGGCGTCCGCGCGCGCCAGACAGCGGTTGGTGCCGATCAGCAGTCGATCCTGGCGATCGTACGCGTACGTCCACGCGGTCTCGCCGGGCAGCCCGGTCGCCGCGTCGTAGTGCTCGATGATGCCGCGCCCGCGCAGCTGGTAGAGCCCTGCCCCGCCCAGCCACAGCGTGCCTTCGCGGTCGACGAACAGCGTGCGCACGCCGCCCCGCGGCAGGCCGACCGAGGCGTCGATGATGTGCCAGCGATCGCCGGCGCGATACGCGATCCCATCGTCGGTGGCGAACAGGACGTTGCCGCGCGCGCCGATCGCCATCGTGGCCGGCGCCTGGAACGACTCGAAGGTCCGCGGCAGGCCCTCGCGGAGGTCGCTGGCGCGGGTCGCGCCCCTGGGCAACCGCCACAGGTGGCTCGTGGTCCGGATCCACAGCGCGCCCTCGCGATCGCGGAGCACGCCCTCGACGGTCTCGGCGTCGAGCCCGACATCGCCGATGTTGCGCCACGCGCCGTTCCCCGCGGTCAGCTCGACGGTGGCCCCGTTGCCGGCGACCAGCCCGTCGGCGTCGGCCCACAGCGCGGTGACCGAGGTCGCCGGCGATCCGGGCCACCCCGGCGCGGCCACGAACTCGCCGCCGGCCGCGCGGACATACAGGCCGCTGCTCTTGGTCCCCACCCATAGCCTGCCCGAGGCGCTCGCCATCGACGCCACCGGTCGCTCCGGCACACCGCGACCGCCGGTCCGCGAGAACCGCGCACCGTCCCAGCATACCAGGCCGCTGTCATTGCCGGCGCACATCGCCCCATCGGGGGCGGCGCCCAGCACCGTGAACTCCCCCGACAGCAGGCCGTCGCGCGTCGAGAAGTGCGTGAACGTCGAACCGTCGAACCGATCGAGGCCGTTGTCGGTCGAGATCCACAATTCCCCATCACCGTCCTGCGCGAGGCTCTGGATCGCCTGGTTGTGCAAGCCGTCCGCGCCGCCGAACACGCGAAACGTCATTTGACCGGGCGGCAGCGCGGTGACGGGACCCGCGGCGGCCGCGAGCTCGGGCAGCGCGGCGAGCCACAGGATCGCGGCGGCCCAGCGCAGTCCGCGTCTCGTCACCGCCCGTCCGGCGAGCAGAACGACACCCCCAGGTACTACGCGCACGGCCGCACAGTAACGCAAGCTGCGCGCAATACCGCGCTACTGAACCGGGGTCGTCAAGCAGATCCGCACGGACGGGGCCGGTGAGCCGGTGAGCCGGTGAGCCGGTGAGCCGGTGTCGGTCCAGGCAACGGTGACGAGCGAGCCGCTGGCGGCCTGGCCGAGCTCGACCTGCCCCAGGGCCCGGAGGGGCTCCTCGCGCAGTGCGAGCTTGGAAACTCGCGCGTGACGCTTCATGAATGACCTCACTCGATAGCTGGATGTGAATCGAACGACGAGACTTGGTTCACAACAACCCTCGAGTTGCGCCGCCTGTTTGGTCGTCAGCGCGTGGTGCCACGCTGTGCGATTACCGATCTCCATTGTGAGACATGAAGTCTACACACCGGTCGCCGCGCGGGCACATCGTCACGCATGACCACCGGTTCGAGCGCGGTCACTGCGTGTCCCTGCCGGGTAGCGTCCCGAGCTCGACGACCCACGGCAGCCGCGAGCGCGTCCAGATCTGCGCCACCGGGCGCAGCTGATCGCGCTGGTGAATCGTGCCGACCCGGATGCTGCAAAGCGCCGGCTCGGAGCTGGGCACAACTCCGAACAGATGCGTGCCGCACTGGTCGCAGAACGCCTGCTCGCTGCGGTTTTGCGCTTTCGGCGGTCTTGGTGTAGACGCGCGGGGTCCCGGCGCCGATCCGCAGGCTACCCGGCACGGCCCGGATCGAGATCCGGAACGCGCTCCCGGAGAACGTCTGACAATCCGTGCAATGGCAGACTCGCATCATCGCCGGGTCGACCTCGGCCTCGTAGCAAATCGCGCCGCAGTGGCAGGATCCTGTAATGTGCATGCTCGAGTCTCCCACGAGATCGCAGAGCCTGACCCGGATCCGGCTTGCGGTCGGGCGGCCGAGTCCGCCGATCAGCGAGGCCGTGACGATCGAAGCACCGGGGGTCATGGCGGTGGTGCGCCGCGCGCGCGACCAGCTCGGCCCGGCGTCGAACGTGCTGCGGTCGGCGAGCTCGAGCTCCGGCTCGGCGCGATGGCTGCCGTCGCGCTCCATCGTCGGTCAGCGCTGGAAGATCAGCGGAATGGCCGGATAGCGCCCATGGCCATCTCGCATCTCGGGTGTGGTCCTGGGGATCTCGATCGTCTGACACATCGCCGGCGAGGTCGGCTCGGCCTCGGCCACACACACGGTGACTTGACCGGGGGCATTGCCCGACGTCACTCGATGGCGATCGCCGATCTGGTAGTACCTCATGGCTTCGGCCGTCCGGTTTCCGGCGCCGACCCAGAATGCAGGCATGACCGTCGCGTCCGCGGCACCGTCCACCAGCCGGTCGAGATCGGCGGTCGTGTTCGCGGCCGGGTGGCCGCGCAAGACGTAGATCCAGGGCGTGACCGGAGCGCCGCCGCGGACGATCACATCGAGGCCCGGCCCGACGGGCCACCGTGGCTCGGCCCCGTCGCGCACCGGGCCGGATTCCACCTTGCGTACCCCGTTTCTGAGCCAGTCATCGAGGTCCAGGGTCGCCTGGCCTGGTGGTAGGCCGCCGAGGTGGTAGTCGTGCAACCGGCCCACCGGCGTCGTACAGCGCCATGCCAGCGCGGGACCGAGCTGGTAGTGCGCGGAGATCATGATTCCCGACAGCACGTCGTCGTCAGCGGTGATCCGCCCCTCGAGCGTGCGCGTGGGCTCGAGCTGCAGCACGAGCGCTGTGTTACCGATCGGGCGCGGCGGCGATCGTCGATCGCCGAGCTCGGCGATGATCCCACCGTCGTGAACCGCGCGTACCGTGAACCCGCCGCTGGCGTCGGTGGTCGCCACGTCCGCGTCGAAGCCCGCCCGGTGGTACGCCGGGGGCGCGGTGCCCGTGTATTGCGGGCCGCTGCGGGACTGCGCAGGGGGCACGCGCAGATACGCTCGGGTGGCGTCGCCCTCGAGGATCCCACGCCATGCGACGACGGTCGCCCCGGCGACCGCGTTGCCATGGACGTCGACGACGCGGCCCCGGATCGCGACCGCATCGTCGGGGGGCGTCGGACCGCCTTCGCGATCGTCCCATGCGTGCGCGATCGCGAGATCGCCGCGCAAGAACGCGTTGACCCGGAACGCCGCGTTGAACCGGAAGTCCCCCATGTCGCGCAGCAGCTTGACCTCGGATAACCCGCTGGCCGTGGCGGTGCGCAGGGTATCGACGAGCAGATCCCAGGCCGCGTCGAGATCGCCGGGCCGGTTGCGGTCTGCCAGCACGGGCGCCATATCGACCGCGCTGACCATGGCCATCCGGACGTCGCGTCCGGACAGCGCGAGGGCGCGCGCTGCACCCAGGCTCGCGAGCATCTCGTCATAGACGTGGCCTGCCGACCACTGGAGGTGAGCCTCCACCAACTTGATGCGCGCGAGCAACACCGGATCGTCGCCGGTGTTGTGAACCGCGTCGTGGGCCTGCTCGAGCAGGGGGGCGGCGTCCTCGGGATTCCCCGGCTGGCTCGCCAGATGGTACTCGACCCACAGGCGCTTTTCCCACAGGTCGGCCTCCTGGTGATAGTCGTGCGAGCGCAGCGCGAGCTGGATCGCCTTCTTGTAGTGGTCTCGCGCGAGCTCCGCCCGCGTCCCCGACATCTGCGCGGCGACCCCGAACGCTTTATGTGCTGCGGCGATGATTGGATCCCAGCCGAGCGCTTCGGCTTCGGCCAGCAGGCCGGGCATCGCGGGGAGCATCTGCTCGGGGGGCGACAACCAGGCGTGGTCGAGCTTGGGCCGCAACGCCCGGATCTTCGCGCGCTTCACCGGGTCGGTCGGCAGCACGGGGGGCGCCACGGGTGATTCGCCGTCGCACGCTTCCACGCGCGGCAGCACGCCGGACCAGTCCCGCTTGGCGAGCCCCGATCGCGGCACGGCCGGCAGCTGGTCGACCAACCTGGCGATATCGTCGCGCTCGCCGAGCAAGCACGCTAGCTTGGCAAGCATCTGGGTCCCGCGCGGGCTCGTACATGCGCTGCGGTAGTCGCGGACCCAACGCGCGGCGAAGTCGTCCACTTCGTCGAAGCCATAGCCGAGGTCCGGACTTCCCGCGAGGTGTTGCACAAGGCTCGCGCGCAGCGCGGGCGACCACGCGCTCGCCATTTCGGCCTCGGGGCTGCGCTCGCACCCCGACGAGTCGACCGCCGGGCCGTGGTCGCGCGCGAGCTCCACGGCCACCACTGCCACGGCCCCGAGCACCACGGCGGCCCCGAGGGCCGTTGCCGCCGAGCGCCACGCGCTGCGTCGCGAACCCGTGCGGCGCGGCGGCCGCGCGACCGACGTTGCCGCCGGCAACGGGATCGAGCGACTGGACTGCATCTCGTCGAGCTCGGCGAGCGCGCGGAGGACGTCTGCGCCGTCGGTGAACCGTTGCTCCGGATCCGGCGCGAGCATCCGGCGGGTGTGTTCGCGGAGCGCCGCGTGCGCGCGCTGCCAGCGCTCGCCGCATGGGTCGATCACGCCGGCACGCGTGGCCTCACCGATCGCAGTGACCGTTTCACCTCGGAACGGGGGTTCGCCGGTGACCAGCTCGTGGATGATCACGCCGAGCGCGAACACGTCGACGCGCGCGTCGATCGCCCGGCCGGTCCACTGCTCGGGTGCCATGTAGCCAGGCGTACCTGACATCGCCGTCGCCGTGCTGCAGACCGGGCCGCTGCCGCGTACGACCGTCGCGTCACTGGGGGTGAGCGTCGCGCGCGCGAGGCCGAAGTCCAGCAGCTTGACGGCGCCCTGCACGGTTACCATGACGTTCTCGGGCTTGAGATCGCTGTGCACCACGCCGCAGCCGTGCAGGGCTGCGAGGCCCTCGGCGATCTGGATCGCGATCTTGACGGCTTCGAACGGAGAGGTGTCACAGCCGTTCATCCACGCGCGGAGCGTGGTGCCCTGGACGTACTCCATGGCGACGAAGCCGAGCCCCGCGTATCGGCCGGCGTCGTAGACCCGCGCGATGCGCTCATGCTCGACACGCGCGGCCAGCTTGGCCTCGCGGAGCACGCGGTCGCGATCGTCGTCGCCGGTGGCGTCGAGCACCTTGAGTGCGACGATGCGATCGAGCACGCCGTCGACCGCCGCGTAGACCGACCCCATACCGCCGCGGCCGAGCCGACGCTGGATCGTGTAGCGATCTGCTTCGCCCCAGGGGCTGCCCGGCGCCATCACGTCGGCCGGGCGGCGCGACGGCGCGAACGCAATCGCGCGCAGCGCTTCGTACGAGTCGATCCCCAGCGCGGACGAGACTCGCGTGCGGCTGTCGCGGTGGTCCGTGTCCGCGTCCTCGGCATCGTTGAGCTCTTGGGGTTCTCCGGCGGGCATGGTCGCGAGGTGTTCAGGCGGAACGCCGGGATGGCCCACGCTGCTGTGTACGGCCGGCCCGAGCGATCATGGCCAGGCCTGGATTTCGCGCACGCGGGTCATCAGCTGGTCCTTGATCAACTGAAACCGCTTCCGAAGGCGCGCCGCCTCGCGGCGCAGCGCCTGCTCATCAGCCGTGCTGGGATCATCCACGAACAGGAGCGCGATCTCGTCGAACGAAAGCTCCCGGTCGATGCGCAGGATCAGCAGCTCGCGATCCTCGATGCTCAACTCGTTGCGTAGCCGCGTCAGGGTAGCGCGACGGGTCGTGTAGGTCCTGCGCACTTCCTGGAGCACATCAGCGAGCTCGGAAATCCGGACCTGGGGCTGCTGGTGGCGGCGCGCGCCCTTGCGATAGCGCGAGATCTGCTGGCGCGCGAGCATGTACGCCCACGTCCGGATCGCGCATTTCGCTCGATAGGCCGCGAGCGAGCGCCAAAGGCTCTCGCTGAACGCCGCGAACACCTCGTCGCCGTCGACATTTCCAAGCACGGCGGACAAGAAGCCCAGGATCTCGGGGCCCAGGTTGCGCAGCACCAGCGTGGTTGCCTCCATGAACCGCTCTGCGCTGAGCAGGGGGCGTAACTCGGCGTCCAACCGGGTCATCGCTACACATCCGTCGGCCTTGCCCGGCGACACAGATTGGGTCGTAACACGGTAACTCACGCGCCAACCAGCAAAACATCCACTGGCTGACGACCACATCTCATTTTCGTTTCACATCGGGGCCTGCGTCGGACCTCTACCTGATCGCGATAGGCACGCAGCTCTCAGGAGAGGGCCACCATGAGCGCAGTGTTCACGCCACCGTTTGCGTCGAGGTGCATCTCCCACGTCCGTGCGGGAGTGATTGCAGGCGACCGCGGCCGAGCGCGCGCAGGGAGTCGATCGACTGTCGCGGGAATCGATAGATGTATTTGCGGTGATCGGAGGCGTCATTCACCCATGTTGGGACGCGGCGTAATCCTGCTCATCTCGTGTTCATTCGGAGAATCCTCATGACCCACCCGTACGACCGCGCGCGCAGCAGCGCTCCCCGGACCATCAGCAGCGTCGCCATCGTCGCGCTGCTCTACCTCGCGGCCCTGAGCCCCGCGGCGTGTAGCTCTCGCGCCGAGCGCCCCGTCACGACCGCCGCCACCGCTCCCGCAGGTGCCGGGGCCCGCGGCAGCGATGGCCCGCCGGGCGCCACTGCCGGTGACTGGCCCGGGTGGCAGAAAGACCTCCACGGCACTCGGCACAACGCCGCCGAGACCGTGATCACCCCATCGACGGTGGCCGGGCTGAAGCTCAAGTGGAGCTTCGTGTTCCCGGACCGAGGAAACCGCGCGCATGGCAGCCAGCCGGCCGTGGTAGGCCACACCCTCTACGTCGGCTGGGGGGATGGCAGGATCTACGCGCTCGACGCCCGGACCGGCGAGACGCTGTGGGTGTCCGAGGCCGCAGCAAACGCTGGGGTGATCACAGGGCCGGCGGTCGCGGATGGCAAGGTGATCTACGGTGACGGCAAGGGATCTCTGTATGCACTCGATGCCGGCACCGGACGCCAGCTGTGGTCCGTGCGGCTGGGGGAGCACGCGTCGGCCATGATCAGCAGCTCGCCGCTCGTGTTCGATGGCAACGTCTACGTGGGAGTCGCCAACGGTGAAGAGGCCGAGGACGATGCTGCGTACCCATGCTGCACGGCGCGCGGCCAGTTCGTCTCGGTCAGCCTGGCCACGGGCACCGTGCGCTGGCGACGGTACACGCTGCCGCCGGCCGAGCGCGCCGGAAGCTGGCCCAACGGCGCGGCCAAGTACGAGCCCTCCGGTGCCGGGGTCTGGAGCAGCCCGGCGATCGACCCGGTGTCGCGGACCGTGTTCTATGGGACCGCGAACAACTTTACCGGGACCACCGGGGACAACGACTCGGTCATCGCGCTGGACGTCGACACCGGCGCATTGCGCTGGAAGCAGCAGATAACCCATCCGGACGCCTGGACGCTCGGCTGCATCGCGTCGACGGTCGAGCATTGTGCCGGGATGGCCAACGACACCAACCTCGACTGGGACTTCGGCTCCTCGCCGAACGTGTTCACGGCCTCCGGCCGGACCCTCGTCGGCATCGGTCAGAAGAGCGGCATGTACCACGCGTTCGACGCGACCACGGGACAGATCGTGTGGCAGCGCCAGCTGTCGGTCGCAAGACACAACGGCGGATCGGCGGGCATCCTGTGGGGTACGGCGTACGACGGTCGCCGGCTCTACGCAGCGACCTGGCAGGCGAAGCCCGGCACGCTGTTCGGCCTCAACCCTGCGACCGGCGAGATCCTGTGGCGGACGGGCAACCCGGCCGACGGCTGCACCACCGGCGGGGCCGCAGCACACGCCGATGCCTGCCATCTCGAGCACATGTCGGCGGTGACCGCCACGCCAGGGCTGGTCTACGAGGGCAGCATGGACGGAAAGATGCGGATCTACCGTGCGGAGGACGGCGAGATCCTCTGGCAATACGACACGGTCCGCGAGTTCACCGGGGTCAACCACGTCACCGGGCCCGGCGGCGCGATCGCCGGCCACGGAGGCGCCGTCGTCGCGCACGGCATGATGTACGTCCAGTCGGGGTATTATTCCTGGTTCGGCATCCCGGGCCGGGTCCTCCTGGCGTTCGGGCTATGACCGCGCCGCTGCCCGCGCCTCGACGGTGGCCGCCGCTATACCTCATCAGCGACGGGAAGTGATGATGAGGTGGGCTGCAGGTCTGTTGTTCTTGGTGGTGCACACTCGCGAAAGCTCACATTCCCGCAGCACTCGGAAATATGAGTGCAACGATTCCCGCCCCCAGCAACGGCGCACTGATCTCCGTCGCTCATCGGAATGCTTCACCAGAGCAGCCATCGCACTACAAAGACGGTTCTTTGCAAACACGCTGAGGCTTGCGTATCACACGCTCATCGTTGCGCCGGGTCTGCTGGTCCAACGCATCATTTCGCAGATCCGAAGTCCATCCTGGCTGCATGGCGACGGTGTCGCTGGAATCCCGTGGTCATGGTGGTTCGCCGTGCGCGGCGTACCGGGCGGTGGCGCACTCCGGATGTGCACACGAGTACGCCGCATCGACCACAAGTGTATATAGTCCGGGCCATGCAGAATCGCCCCTTGGATGTGATGTTCTCTCTGCTGGGGACCGTCATCGCCACCACGGTGATCGGATGTTCCCCGGCGGACCCCGCCGATCTTCAGGCCTCCCAGACCACACCGCCGACCGCGCCGAGCGTCGATGGCACCGAGCTCGATGCCGAGGCGTGGGCCGAGCCGGTGATCGTCGCGGATGCGCGGCGCGCTCGGTTCGATATCACCGGCATCATCGGTACTGGCCAGAGCCTGTCGGTAGGGGCCGAGGCGAGCACGTTCTCGGCCGAGGCGAGCGTGCCGCACTTCAACAACCTGAAGCTCGCGCTCGATGGCGCATCGGTCCCGCCGTTCGACCCGAACCTCGCGTCGCTGTCGCTCGTGCCGTTCGTCGAGCCGATCCGGCCGCTGGCGACGACGTTTCCCAGCGCTTATCCGGCCAACCTCTACGGTGAGACACCGCATGCGGCGATGGCTGCACAGATCACGATGCTCGCCCGGCGGGCCGGCATGCGGGACTACATCACCGCCCAGACGGTGGTCGGCGAGAGCGGCCAGGGCATGAGCGTGATCGACAAGTCCGCCATCGAGGTCGTCAACGGCAACACCAGCACGGGACGCGCCTACAAAGCGACGCTGTTCGAGGCCGCCGCGATCAGCCGGCTCGCGGCAGCGCGTGGCAAGACCTACGGCATCGGCGCGATCGTGCTCACGCATGGCGAGACCGACAACGGCAACCCGGGCTACGAGGCCGCCATGGTCCAGCTGTGGTCCGACTACAATCAGGATCTGACAACGATCACCGGCCAGGCCGAATCCATTCCGCTGTTCACCTCGCAGCAGCACTCGATCCCGTTCAGCGCGGGCCAACGCCTCGGCATGCCGCTGTCCACGACGGCCGAGTGGCGGGTCGGTGTCGACAACCCCCGCAATCTCATCTGCTCGGGTCCAAAGTATCAGTATCCGTACGCCCCCGACAACATCCATCTCGTGACCCGCGGCTATGAGCTCCTGGGCGAGAAGCTGGGCGAGATCTACGTCCACCACGTCATCCTGGGCCGGCCCTGGCAGCCCCTGCAACCGATCGCCGTGCGGCGCGCCGGGCGCATCGTCGCCGTGCGATTCCACGTCCCCTCGCCGCCGCTCGACTGGGACAGCACGCTGCCAATGCCGCACCAGACCCAGCTCACCGAGTGGGCGCACGGCCGCGGCTTCGAGCTGCGAACCGGCAATACCCCGCTCGCGATCGCCTCCGTACATATCCTGGGCGACACCGTCCTGATCATCGCGGCGGTCGACGTTCCGTCGGGTGCGACGGTCGGCTACGCAGCCACCAGCGACGGCATCGCGTTGCCGGGCGTGTCGCCGCGCTGGGGCAAGCTGGTCGACTCGGACCGCACGGTCGGCGTGTTCACCGGTCAGGCCCAGCCCAACTACGCAGTGGCGTTCGAGCTCGACGTCCCGTGAGCCGGTGCGTGCACGCATGCCGCCCCCACGCGTGAGGTGAACCACCGTCCCCAACGAGCCGAGCGCAGCACCTGGCAGACGCGGACCGCGCCGTGGTCGTGCTGTTGCCGGTGCCGCGCTCGCGGTACAGTGCGCTGCGCAGATGACCCGCAGCGACGCCGATCTGATCACCGCCGCGCGAGGCGGTGATCGCGCCGCGATCGACGAGTTGCTCGCGCGCTACGAGCCGAGTATCTACCGGTTCGGCCTCCGGATGTGCGGCGACGAGGAGGCCGCGCGCGAAGTGCTGCAGGAGACCTTGCTCGCGGTGTTCCGCCACCTGCCGGGGTTCCGCGGCGACGCCGCGCTGTCGACCTGGCTGTTCCAGATCGCGCGCAGCTTCTGCATCAAGGAGCGCCGCGGCGTGCGCCCGACCACCTCGCTTGACGATTCGTCCAGCGCGGAGCTGGTCGATCCGGCCCCAGCGCCCGATGCGCGCGCACACGCGCGAGAGATCGGCGAGGCGCTGTCGCGCGCGATCGCCAAGCTGGCCCCGGAGCAGCGCGAGGTTTTGATCCTGCGCGACGTGGAGGGACTGAGCGCCGAGCAGGCCGCCGCCATCGTTGGGGTCGAGGTCGGCGCGCTCAAGAGCCGGCTGCACCGCGCGCGGATGGCGCTGCGCGGCGAGCTCGCTGGCGTGCTGGGAGACGAGCCCGACGCCGTGCCGTGCCCAGAGCTGGTCCAGGAGCTCAGCGCGTACGCCGGGGCCGAGATCGATCAGGCGACATGTGTGCAGATCGAGAACCACCTGGGAACGTGCGCGCGATGTGCCGGCGCGTGCGACGCGCTCAAGCGCACCGTGTCGCTGTGTCGCCGCCTGCCGGGCAACGAGGTGCCCGCGCCGGTGCGCGCCGCGGTTCGTGGCGCGATCCTCGCCGCGATCGGCGCACCGCCCGCCGCCGGCCGATGAAACCGTTACGCATCGGTGCCATAGCGCTGATCCCAGATCCTCGTCATGCGGCCCCCGGGAATCTTCTTGGCGCCTGTTCCCGCCGGTCGTCGGCGATGACGGCCCCGCAGGAATTGCGCCGTCCGTCCCGCAACGGTGCCCTCATCGAATCCTTTTGTGCCGGCGCGGCTCTCACTCGACATGCTCGACCGCCGGACACCGCCATCGCTGATCGCCGCCCTGCTCGTCGTGAGCTGGGCTGGCTGCGCGTCGCACGCCCCCCCCGGTGATCCACCGCTCCCGGTGCGCGACGTGCGGACCGAGCCGGCGCGGATCGTGGACCGTGTCGTCGGCGAGGAGGTGATCGGTACGGTACGCGCGCGCGACACCGTGGAGATCTCGTCGACCGTGATGGGCAAGATCGCCGAGCTCCACTGCACGCTCGGGGCGCGCGTCAAGGCCGGCGACGTGATCGCGCAGCTATCGGTGCAGGAGCTCGCGGCGCGGCTCGACCAGGCGCGCGCGACCCTCGCGCAAGCGGAGCTCGAGCTCGGCCGCACCACCAAGCTGCGCACCAGCGGCGCCACCACCGGCGCCGAGTACGACGCCGCGCTGTCGCGGCAGCGGATCGCACAGGCCGCGCAGGCCGAGGCCGTGACGATGGCCGGCTACGCCGCCGTGCACGCGCCGTTCTCGGGGATCGTCACCGCCAAGCGAGCGAACCAGGGCGACATGGCGATGCCCGGGCGGCCGCTATGTGTCGTCGAAGATCTGGGCGCGCTCCGGTTCGAGGCGACGGTGCCCGAGAGCCTGGCCCGGGCGTTCGCGCAGGCGCAGGCGATCCAGGTTCGCCTCGATGCGGCGGGCCCGACGCTCACCACCACGGTGGCCGAGGTCAGCCCGAACGCCGAGGCGACCAGCCGGACGGTGCTGGTCAAGCTCGCGCTACCGCGGGACCCGCGGTTGCGTGCCGGCGCGTTCGGCCGCGCGATCGTCCCGACGAACCAGGTTCGCGCGCTCACCGTGCCCGCGCGCGCGGTGGTCCGCAACGGCCAGCTCGAGGCAGTCTACGTCGTCGGCGATGGCGCGGCACGGATGCGCCTGGTGCGCACCGGGCGGAGCGCCGACGATCGGATCGAGCTGGTGTCGGGCCTCCGGGATGGCGAGCAGGTCGTCGTCGACGTCGCAGACGTGCTGGTCGACGGCCAGCCGGTGAGGGTCGCGCGATGACCGCGCCGGCGCGCCCTCCGGGGATCGCAGGTGCGATCGCTCGCGCGTTCGTGAGCTCCAAGCTGACCCCGCTGCTCATCATCGTCTCGGTGGTCCTGGGGCTCGGCGCCGCGCTGATCCTACCGCGCGAGGAGGAGCCGCAGATCAAGGTGCCGATGGTCGACGTCCTCGTCGCCATGCCGGGGGCGACCGCGGCCGAGGTGGAGCGCCGGGTCACCTCGCCGCTCGAGCGCCTGCTGTGGGAGATCGAGGGCGTCGAGTACGTCTACAGCACCAGCCAGCCGGGACGCGCGACCGCGATCGTGCGGTTCCGGGTCGGCGAGGATGTCGAGCGCTCGCTGGTGAAGCTGCACCAGAAGCTCGCCGGCAACGCCGACAAGATCCCGCCCGGGGCGTCCGCACCGCTGATCAAGTCGCGCTCGATCGACGACGTTCCGATCCTCGCGCTGACCTTCCACTCGAGCCGCTACGACCACGCCGAGCTGCGCCGCGTCGCGGCCGAGGTCGAGGCCCGGATCAAGCGCACCACCGACGTGGCCGAGACCAAGCTGATCGGCGGGCTACGCCGCCAGGTCCGCGTCCATATCGATCCGGCGGCGCTCGCGGCCCACGGCATCGGCCTGGCCGATAGCCTCGCGGCAGCCCTGTCGGACAATCACCAGTCGATCGCGGGCGCGTTCACCGCCCACGATCAGGACGTCATCGTCGAGGCCGGCGGGTTCTTCGCGGACGCCGACGACGTCGGCCGTGCGGTGATCGGTGTCCACGCCGGCGCCCCCGTGCACCTCCGCGACGTCGCCCGGATCGACGACGGCACCGAGGAGCTCGCGCAGTACGTGCTGTTCGGCCAGGGCGGCGCCAAGGCCCGTGCGCCGCACGAGCAGCCGGCGGTGACGCTGTCGATCGCCAAGCGGCCCGGCACCAACGCGATCGTGGTCGCCGGCGCCGTGCTCGCCGAGGTCTCGCGGCTCGACGGGACCGTGATCCCGCATGACGTCGAGGTCACGACCACGCGCAACTACGGCGAGACCTCGTCCGAGAAGTCCAACGAGCTGCTCCTGCACATGGCGATCGCGATCGTCAGCGTCTCGCTGCTCGTGCTGTTCATGCTGGGCTGGCGCGAGTCGCTGGTGGTCGCGATCGCGATCCCTTCGACCCTGGCGCTGACCCTGTTCGTGTTCCACCTCGTCGGCTACACGCTCAACCGGATCACGCTGTTCGCGCTGATCTTCTCGATCGGCATCCTGGTCGACGACGCCATCGTGGTGGTCGAGAACGTGGTGCGCCATCGCGATCTGCCCGACAACCGCGGCCGCTCGCTGCGCGAGATCGCGATCGAGGCGGTCGCCGAGGTTGGCAACCCGACCATCCTCGCGACCCTGGCGGTGATCGGCGCGATCGTGCCGATGGCGTTCGTCGGTGGCCTGATGGGGCCGTACATGCGCCCGATCCCGATCGGCGCGACCGCCGCGATGGCGTTCTCGCTGGTGATCGCGTTCGCGGTGACCCCGTGGGCCGCGTCGCGCCTGTTGCGCGGCGGGCGCGCCCACGCAACGCCGCGCGACCGCGAGAGCCGGCTGACCCGCGGCTATCGCTGGCTGATGTCGCGGCTGGTCGGTCGCGTGCGCTGGCGCGTCGGGTTCTTCGCGCTGATCGGGAGCCTGCTCGCCGCCGCGATCGCCCTGGTGCCGCTCGGTGACGTCCACGTCAAGATGCTGCCGTTCGACAACAAGAGCGAGCTCGACATCGTGATCAACATGCCCGAGGACGCATCGCTCGAGCGCACCGCCGCGGCCGCGCGCGACATCGCGGCGGCGGTCCGCGGTGAGCCCGAGGTCACCGACTACCAGGTCTACGTCGGGACCGCGTCGCCGTTCACGTTCAACGGGCTGGTGCGCCACTACGACATGCGGCAGGGCGCGGCGGCCGCCGACGTGCAGATCAACCTGTTGCCCAAGGCCGAACGGCAGGCGCAGAGCCACGACATCGCGCGCCGGATCCGGCCGGCGGTCGTGGCGATCGCGGAGCGCTACGCCGCGCGCGTCGCGGTGGTCGAGGTCCCGCCCGGCCCGCCCGTGCTCCAGACCCTGGTCGCCGAGATCTACGGCCCCGACACCGGCGCGCGGCAGCGCCTCGCGACCCGCGTGCGCGACACCTTCCGCGCCATGCCCGGCGTGGTGGACATCGACTGGTACGTCGAGGCCCCGCACCCCAAGCTGCGGTTCGTCGTCGACAAGGAGAAGGCGGCGCTGCACGGGATCACGCCCGACGCGATCGCCACCACGCTGCGGATCGCGACCAGCGGTGCGCCGGCCGGCCTCGTCCACCTGCCGCTCGAGCGCGAGGACGTCATGGTCATGCTCGACGTCCCGCACCCCCAGGCGTCCTCGGCCGAGGCACTCTCGGCGCTTCGGCTGCGGGCCGCCGATGGCGCCCTGGTCCCGCTCGGCGAGCTGGTCCGGCCGGTGGCGACCGAGGAGGATCGCAGCATCTATCACAAGAACCTGCTGCCGGTGGTCTACGTCACCGGCGACGTCGCCGGCGGCGCGGAGAGCCCGGTCTACGCGATCTCGGCGATGAACCGCGCGCTCGCCCGGCTGAACGCGGCGGAGTTCGGAGGCGCCGCCGGCCCGATCGAGATCTTCAACGCCGCGATGCCCAAGGACGACGCGCAGCCCGCCGTCAAGTGGGACGGCGAGTGGCAGATCACCCTCGAGGTGTTCCGCGATCTCGGCCTGGCGTTCGCGGTCGTGATGATCGTGATCTACGCGCTGCTGGTCGGCTGGTTCAAGTCGTTCACCACGCCGCTCGTGGTCATGGCGGCGATCCCGTTCTCGCTGGTCGGGATCCTGCCGGCGCACGCGGCCGCCGGGGCGTTCTTCACCGCGACCTCGATGATCGGCTTCATGGCTGGCGCCGGTATCGTCGTGCGCAACTCGATCATCCTGGTCGACTTCATCGAGCTGCGGCTCGCCGAGGGCATGGCGCTCGCGGAGGCGGTGGTCGACGCGGGCGCGGTCCGGTTCCGGCCGATGCTGCTCACCGCGCTCGCGGTGGTGGCTGGCTCGGCGGTGATCCTGGCCGACCCGATCTTTCAGGGCCTCGCGATCTCGCTGCTCGCCGGCGAGATCGCGTCGCTGCTGATCAGCCGCATGGCGGTCCCGGTGCTGTACTCGATGCGAGGGCGCTGGCTCGCCGGCACCGGGCGGCTCGGCACGCTGGCCGGGTGACGGAAGCGAACCGCCGGTTCGCGCAGTTCGTGGCCCACGGCGCAGACCAGGCGCGCGGTACGTTGGCGCGGTCTCGAGCGACTCGGGTAACCTCGTGACGGCGCGCGGATCGCGCACGCTCTGCATCGTGGTAAGCCCCGGCGCGCAGGCGTTGCTGGTAACGCGAGCCAGGGCCCGCACGTCAGCGCGGACGGACGGTAGCCTTCAGCGTGACCGCGACGCGTAGCGCGTTCGAGATGATGCAGTGCTTCTCGGCGGTGTCGAGCACGCGTTGTGCGCGCTCGACATCGGTTGCGGCGACGGCGACACTCGAGCGCAGGAGGGTAGGGAGACGAACGCTACGAAATCATGTCGGGCTGCGGTGATATCCCGCAGAATCTGCGGTACCCGAGCACCGATTGCGCGCGCGGATCAGCAGCTCAACCGCGATGAAACAACCGCCGGAGCGAACGGGCGATCCCTGATCTGGGACCAGACGACACGGCGTCGCAGCACGTGGCCTCCCGGCACGCGCATCGCTCTGCCCCCGGAACGTGCCCGAGGACCTGCTCGACGTGAGCGCCGCAGCCAGCCCAGGTCGGTTTACCGCACTTGTTGCATGTCACCGCACGACACATGTTCATTCTCCTCGATCACGTAGAGCCGCCGGCGTGACGCCAGGGTTCGCACAAAACGCAAGACGTGCTCGGCGGTGTCCGAACCCTTTCCACGACCGCTGGCGCTGATCGTGCAGAGCCAAGATGTACGACTTGCTCGTGGGCCACCCTCCCCTAGGCAGCGACCGGAGAGCTCGCCGCATGGGAGATCGCGGCCTCGGGGCAGCTCCCCCGACCCGCGGCGCGGACCGCCGGCGGACAACGAATTGCTGCGCCGTTTCGCCGCATCGTCGACAAAGCGATGGCAAGCGCGGCACAGCTCGCAAACGAGCTGCCCCCGTCTTCCGGCATGTGATCACAGATCGTCAATAAGTCGCCGCGAGGTACTCGATGATCATGGGGCGCTCGGAGTCGGGGATCGGAGCGCCGTAGACGACGACCATCTTGTTGACCTCGGCCGCCCAGAACTCCTTGCCTCGGGCGGGTGGCTGGGTGGTGATGTAGTCGCGCGAGTGGCAAGCAGCGCAGTACGCTTCGGCCGTCGCATATCCCCGATCGGGCGCTTGCTTCAGCATCGAAGTCTCGCCGGGCAAGGCGTACGTCGCGGGCTTGGCCAACGTCACCGCCGTCAGGCCCGCCGCCAGCCCGAGCGCGGTGAGGGTGGCAAGCGCGAGTCGTTGGTTCATTGTCATGCGCGCTTTCTCAAGTCGCCTGGACGTGAATAGTCTCGACCACGTTGCGCATGTAGCCCGCCGGGTTCCATCGTGGCTCCATCGGCTGGACCTCCCCGGTCCGGCTGGTGGCACGCACCATCAGCGCGCTGGCACCGGGAGCCAGCTTGACCGTGGCCTGCCAGGGGCGGAACGAATACTTGCCGAGGTCGTGGCCGAGCTGGGTGTCGCGCCAGGTCTTCCCGCCGTCGGAGGACAGCGCGACCGACTTGATGCCATGACCGCTCTCGAACGCGATCCCGCGCACCAGCGTGGCGGCGCCTGCCTTGACCGCGGCGCCGTCCTGGAGGTTGGTGATGAACGACCGCACGTTGAGCCGCGAGATCGGAATGGTCTTGTCCGGCTTGCCGCCCGCGGCCACGCACGCGCACGCATTATCCGGTATGCGATAGGCCGTCTTCATCCAGAAGCTCTCGAATTCGGTATCGATGACCGTGATCTGGTTGACGTGCTTCATCCAATAGGTGCCGTAGTAGCCCGGCACGACGATCCGCAGCGGATAGCCGTTCAGCCAGGGCAAGTCGGCGCGATTCATGGCCCACGCCAGCATGACCTCGCCGTCGCGAGCGTGGTCCAGGTCGAGCGCCTTGGCGAAATCCGGCGTCGCGGGGAGCACGGGCTTGTCGAGCCCCTGAAGGACGACCTGGCGCGCGCCCGCTTGCACGCCCGCCTTGTCGAGCACAGCCTTCAACGGCACGCCCGTCCAGCGTGCATTCCCCATCGCCCCGTTGCCGAGCTGCCCGCCGGCGACGCGGGGCTCGAACAGCGCCCGGCTATTGCCTGAGCACTGGTTGACCGCGACGACCTCGGTGGTCCTCATCGCCTTGAGATCCTTGAGCGACAGCGCGAGCGGCCGAGTCACCTTGCCATCGATCACCAGGCGAAACCCCTCGGCATCGATCTCGCGCGGAATGTCGGCGAGGTGGTAGCGGACGAAGAATGCATCGTTGGGCGTGATCGGCGCGTCATCGAACACGGTGAACGGCGTCTCGAGCTGCGGCGGGCGCTCGGTGAGCCGGATCAGCGGCCGCTTCTGTGGATACTGCACCATGGGTCGCGCGCCATTGGCAAACGCCAGCGTAACCGATTGCGCCCAGGCGCGCCCGCCGACGAGCCTGGCGCCGGTCAGCGCCGCCGCAAGACCACCCGCACGCTTGATGAACTGACGCCTGTCGAGCATGCTCACATCCGTTGTGGCGTTGATCGGGCAGCCACCGGGAGGATTGTTCTCCCGCTTGTCATGCTGGTCAAGCCGGCCAGGCCAGGCCGCGCGCGCAGCGCAATGATCGACCTCGCGCGGTGTGACACGTGATCTGAACGCGCGAATTGCAGGTTTCTCGTCCGCTATGACGGACGCTGCATGCCCGAGCGCGGCCAGGACGGCGGCGGCGGGGTCCGGATCCGGAGCGGAAACAAGCTGGAACCTTTGTGGCTGCTTGGTGGCTCTGATCCGTCACCTGGAGCCAATCATGTTGTTTCGCCAGCTCTTCGATGCCGAGACCTCGAGTTACACCTACTTGCTCGCTGACGACACCACGCGGGACGCCGTGACCATCGACCCGGTGCTCGATCAGCTCGACCGCGACCTCGGCTTGATCAGCGACCTCGGCCTGACCCTGAAGTACGCCCTCGATACTCACGTTCACGCCGACCACGTCACCGCGAGCGGCGCACTGCGCGACCGGCTCGGCGCCCGGACCGTGCTGTCCGAGCGGGCTGGCGTCGGCTGTGCCGACGAGCTAGTCAAGGACGGCGACGTGATCCGGTTCGGCCGCCACGGTCTCGAGGTCCGAGAGACGCCCGGCCACACCTCGGGCTGCCTGACCTACGTCACGCTCGATCGCGCCATGGCGTTCACCGGCGATGCGCTGCTGATCCGCGGCTGCGGCCGGACCGACTTCCAGCAAGGCAGCGCCCCCACGCTGTATCGGTCGATCCACGACAAGGTGTTCTCGCTCCCTGGAACGACGCTGATCTATCCCGCACACGACTACCGCGGACGCACGGTGACCACGGTCGACGAGGAGCTTCGCTGCAATCCGCGGCTCGGAGGCGGCGCATCACAGGCCGCGTTCGTCGCGATCATGAATGACCTGAAGCTCGCATATCCCAAGCACATCGATCGGGCGCTCCCGCGCAACCAGCACTGTGGCTTCGATCCGATCTCGCTCGCCCCGCCCCCCGCCCGCGGCTGGGATCCCGTGGTGGTCAGCCCGACGGGGATTCCGGAGGTCAGCCCCGAATGGCTGAGGGCGAACCTCAGCGCCGTCGCGGTAGTCGACGTCCGTGAGCCGGACGAGCTGCGCGGTGAGCTGGGCAAGATCCGCGACGCCACGGCGATCCCGCTGGGCCAGCTCCCCGGGCCGCTCGCCGATGTGTCGCGCGAGCGCCCGCTGGTGATCGTGTGTCGGTCAGGTGGGAGGTCGGGGAAGGCCGCGCTGCAGCTCGGCGCGCTCGGCTTCACCCGGGTCGCGTCGCTGCGCGGCGGCATGATCGCGTGGCGGGCCGTCGAGACCGCGGCGAGCGCCGCGTCCACGGCGTGACGCGCACGATCGATCGAAGCGATGGCGGCGCGGACCCTTCCGTTCACCGCGTGCTGCTCGCCACGCTCGACGACGTGGCCGACGCGGTCGTCGCGCTGCACGACCAGCTCGCGATCAACAGGATACGGAACGCCCACGATCAACGGGCCGCGCGATAGACCGCGTATTCGTCATTGGCATACACGCGGGTGCCGGTCAGCTGCGTGGTCGCGGCGACGACGATGTAGTCCACCCCGAACGCGCGCCCGACGGCCTCGATCTCGGCCGGGGCCAGCTGGGTCCAGCGCTGTTCGATCCACTCGTGGGTGGGGGCTTCGGTCACCCCGACGACGGCGCAGAGCCGCCGATACCAGCCGACCAGCAGGTCCGGGCGCAGCGGCGGCGACTTGGTATCGACGACGACCGCACGACGCGACAGCAACCGGAACCGGTCCATGCTCGGCGGCATCAAGAACACGGCGTCGATCGGCGTGTCGTGCTGCGCCCAGCTCGCGACCGCGCGCTCTCCGGGGCTGCCGTCGGTCTCGGTGGTCAGTCCAGCGCCGCGCGGGCTCCGCCACAACACCACGGCGACGATCAGCGCGGCCATCGCGGTCGCGGCGTGGCGCGCGAACCGTGCCGGCACCTCGAACACGACGATCACACCGCCGGTCGCGGCTGCGGTGATCACGGGCGCGGCATGCTGAAACCAGCCGGTCAGGAGGATCGCCAGGGCGATCGCGCCCGCCATCCAGGCGCGCCTCGCGAGCGACCGCGCAGGTGCCGCGGCGTAGCGAACCACCGCCGCAGCGACGATCACCTGGCACGCGAGCTGGCCGAACGGCGCGATCCGCGACCACCGGACCTGCGTGAGCGACTGTAGCGGCGGCAGCGCGACCATCGCCGTCGTCGCGGCCGTGATCGCGAACACGACCAGCGCGAACCGCCACAGCGCCCGCACCTCGCGCGCCAGGTGTGCCTCCGCGGCGAGCAGCGGCAGCGCTGCGTAGGCAGCCAGCAGCCAGCACGCCAGCTCCGGCAGGTGCCTCGCGAGCCGGTCCGCCGCGTAGTGGCCGGGCGCATGGAACTCGACGAGGATGCGCACCGCCTCGGCGCTGGGGCCGGTGGCGCCCAGCAGATCCCAGAACGACCACGCCAGCACGACGAGCTGCGGCCCGACGAGGCGGAGCAAGTCGCCGCGGCTCACGTCGCGCCGCGCGAGCGCCGCGAGCGTGAACAGCCCCACGCCCAGCACGAGGAAGTTGACGTGGATCCAGCCGGCGAGCGCGAGCGCGATGCCGCACAGCAAGTAGCGACCACGGACCAGCGCGGCCATCGCGACGACCCAGCCGGCCGACGCGATCGACGACGGCTGCAGATAGCCGGCGAGCAGGTAGTTGCCGCCGAGCGTGCGCCCCATCGTCGCCGCGCTGACGGCCACGACGGCCGCGGCGACGCGCGCATCGTGGGACACCGCCCGGATCAGCCACGCGATCGCCGCGTAGGTCGCCAGCGTGACAGCGATATGCGCGGCCACCACGGCCGCCGGGCCCGCCGGATCGATCCGGAACAGCCACGCCGCGACCCAGCCGTACGCCGGCAGATACGGCGGCGTGCCGGTGACGAACCAGTCGTGGCGAAACAGCGCCGGCATCGCCCGGTGCAGCGGGTCGAGCAGGTAGGTCGCCTGGTTCAGCGTGCCGTACGGCTCGACGAACGCCAGCGTCGCCAGCACCGCGACCGCCGCCACGGCCAGCCATGCCCAGCCGCGCGTGCCCCAGGTTCGTACAGCCGTCACGCTGGCTTCATATGCCACCAGCGCGGGTGCATCAAGCCTCGGCCCTGCTACGGGCGGATGTAGACGAAGTCACCGGGCAAGCCGTCGAGGCCCTTGGGCGGCGGCGCGATCCAGCTCGCCGTCTTGCCGGGCTCGCCCAGCGACTGATTACTTGTTCAGCTCTGGACCGTACGCGAGGCTCGCCGACCTCGTCGAGGAACAAGGTGCCGAGGTCTGCCACGCGCTCCTCGACGCGTCCGAATCGCAACCACGAATGTAGTAACAATACTACATACGTAGTATAGTACTACAGATCATCGATCTCGTCCCTCGTGTTCAGGAGAACGCCTTGAAGTCTATCGCCCTGCTCGTCCTCTCGACGACGCTCGCCCTCGCCGGTTGCAAGAAGACCGCAGACAAACCCGACCGTGGCGCTGCAGTGCCGACGACCTCCGCCGAGACGCCGAAGCCTGCCCCGCACGCCACCGATGCCGATCGCGTCGAGGTGCTCGCCAGGCACCTACCCGTAGCGGGGCAAGCGGACCTCGCTTCCGATCCGGTCGTCGTCCACTTCGACAAGTTCGCCGTCACCAAGGCCAGCCTGAACCCCAAGAACCTCGAGGGCGGCACCGCGACGATCGAGCTCGACCTCACGAGCATCAAGACCGGATCCAACGAGCGCGACAGCGATCTGAAGTCGCCCGAGTTCTTCAACGTCGCCAAGTTCGCGACCGTCACCATCGATGTCGCGAACGTCAAGAAGCAGGCCGACGCCAAATACACCGCCGATGCTACCGTCGTGTGCCACGGCGTCACGAAGACCTACTCGGTGACGTTCGAGGTCCTCGCCTCCACCGCCGACGCCGTCCGCATCAAGGGCGAACAAGCATTCTCGCGACTCGACTTCTCGATCGGCATCGACCCGGCCAAGGATCCCACAGAGCGGATAGACACGGCACTGATGATTCAGTGGGTGCTCACGCTCAAAACCAGTCAGGTGTCATAGCGCTGAGGGATCCCCTCGTTTCATAAGGGTTTGATCTCGCTCCTGAATCCAGAAAGTTGAGAGCGCAGAAATTTGGCTCTCCACCAGGTTTAGTGGGTGGAGGATTCGCGTGAACCGCGTCGCAGCACGGGCTGCGGCGGCGTAGGCCGCGGTTTCGGCGTTCACGATGCCGCGGTTTCGGCGTTCACGATGCTGTGAATTTCGCACTCGACACCTTCTCGAACGCCTCGGCCGCCCGCGGCCCCGGCCAGGGCGGCGCGAGCAGACCACCGAGACGTCTGGACCCCCGAGACGGACGCTCGCCTCGGCGACGACACCGACAGCAAGATCGCCAAGGATCTCGGGCTCAGCATCTCGGCCGTGTCGCAGCGGCGCCGGGCGCTCGGGATTCAGCGGTCACGCGGCGCCGCGCTCGAGGCCCGGCCGTGGACCGCGGCCGAGGACGCGTTGCTCGGCCGAGAAACCGACGGAGATGTTGCGCACCGGCTCGGCATCCCGCCGGCGGCCGTCGAGCAACGGCGCCTGCTCCTCGGCGTCCCTGGCTACGGCGTCAATCCGAGCTCGTACCAGGAGCCTGCGGACCTCGCCGGCGCCGAGTACGACAGGGCGCGTCGTGCAGGCGAGTCGGTGGCGGAGATCGCGCGACGACACGGGCTCGACCGAAAGACGGTCGAGCGCGCGCTGCTGCGGTACGCGAAGCGCGTGGAGGCGCGATCGATCAAGAGGCTTGGCCGTGGCTGACCGCTGGCGCGGCCTCGTCGATCTCGTCCCACGGCTCCGTCGCGAGGTCGAGCGCTCGCCCGCCGAGCTCTCGCTCCGCGAGCGCGCCGCCTGGGTGACCTACGCGTCGCTCTACGGCACGACCGACGGCGCCAAGATCGCCGCCAAATTCGACGCTGAGCCGCCCGATCCGCAGCTCGTGCAGAGCCGCATCAACCTCTCGGCGCTCGCGATCGTATCGCACGCGCGGCCGGCGACGTGGCTGTGCCGTCCCGCCGCGTCGGCCGTCGTGCACGGCACCGACCTGCACTCGATCCCCGACGCGCCGCCGGCGCTCCTGCGCGCGCCCGGGATCGTCGAGACGCGAAGGCCCGAGACCGGCGAGCGGCTGTGGGGCGACTACGCCTCGCTCGGCTGGTACCAGATCGACGGCGCGATGTACCTGCTCGGGCTGTGCTACCCCGACGGCTACGCGATCGCGCGCTGGACGCCGCGCTGGACCGGCGGCGAGCTCGACCCCGAGCTGCCGGACCTCGATCACTCGCCACTGATCGACGATGTCGACGAGCACCGCGAGTTCGCGCAGCAGGCGGCGCGGTATCTGCTCGTGCTGGGCCTGCTCGCGGAGGCGGAGCATACGCCGTTGCGGATCGAGATCGACAAGCGCGAACGGGCGACCCGGCATGTCTACCTCGGCGAGCACGTACCGCGGTCGCGCGAGGTCGAGACGGCCGACACGGACACGATCGAGGGCCGCGTGGCGGACGCGGTCGTGGTCAGCGGACACCTGAAGCGCCAGCGCTACGGCGAGGGGCGAGCGCTCGTGAAAACGATCTACGTCGCGGGCTACTCGGCGCGGCGGTGGGTCGCGCCCCGGTGGGACGTGAGCAAGCGGGACCAGCCGTCGTGACGCTGACCGAACGAGCCGCTGGTCTGGGTGCAGCATAGCGCTGCAGTGCGGTAATCCTCGTTGAGCGTGTTGCGACACACGCTGGCGACAGCCAGAAAGTCGGCAACCGCCTCGCGCACCGGCCGATAACTCCGTGATAGCAATGAAACCGGTAGCTTCCAGAGGAGGATCGAATGGGTGGCGAATTTGACAGCAAAACGCGTGCGCAGCCTCGTCGTCCAACACGCAGGGCGACGCTGAGCGTCTACCTCGAACAGGGGCGGTCAGCTCCAGCGATCGCTCCGGGCAACGGTGCGCGCACCGACGCCGCACCGCAGGTGATGCCCGACCCGGGCAAGAGCACGCTCACGGCGGGCGCGCTGCCGGCTACGACGCACGATTTCGGACCGGTGCAGCGGTCAGCGAGTACCAGCGCGGCGCTCGACAGCGGCGCCGTTCAGGAGACCGCCGCCAAGGGCGTCTCCGGTAGCGGCGGGGAGCTGCCGTTCCGCTACCCCATCGAGAGCTTGTTCGGCCGCCACAACGTCAGCGGCATCAAGGCCCACGTCGGGGGCGAGGCAGCGAGTGCGAGCCGAGCGATCGGCGCCGAGGCCTACGCCACGGGCAACCACGTCGCGTTCGCGTCGGCGCCCAGGCTGCACACGGCGGCGCACGAAGCCGCGCACGTCATTCAGCAGCGTGGCGGCGTGCAGCTCAAGGGCGGCGTGGGCGAGAGCGGCGATCGGTACGAGCAGCACGCGAACGCCGTGGCCGATGCCGTGGTGCAGGGCAAGAGCGCCGAGGGACTGCTCGATCAGTACGCCGGAGGGGCAGGAAACGCGGGCAGCGTACAGCTGCAGGGGGTGGAGGGCGATCAGCGAGCGAAGGCCCCCGATGCCGCGGTCGGCGTCGGCAAGCCCGTGGCGAGCAAGGAAAGCGTCAGCGCCGCCGCGTCCGCCGCACCGACGGCCGCGCCTGCCCCAGCCACGCCCGGTGCGCAGGCAGCCGCCGACACCACGATCACCGACACCACGCGCGTCGAATCGGTGGAGATTCTCCATGCCGAGGAGATTTACGCTGAGGTCCCCGGCAACACGGTCGCCAAGAAGCATGCGTTCGATCGGCTCAACAAGGCCGTGCGCGCAGAGAAAACGGCGGAGAACGCTGTCGCCGCTGCCAAGACGCCCAAGGCGATCGCTAAGGCGACCACCACTCTAACTACGGCAAAAGCGGAGGTCACCGCAGCGACCGACGCGATCAAGGCGTTCATCGCGGGATCACTGTTCGCGACCGACACGCAACTCAACGATCTCAAAACGCAGCTCGCCACCGCGACGAAGAAAAGCAAGCAGAAGAAGCTCGATGAAGCGACCAAGAAGAAGGTTACAGACGAAATCGTCGAGATAAAGCAGTCAATTGAGGCCCGGAAGACCGAGATCCGTACAGCCGTGGCGAACATGAAGCACACGGAGTCCGATCACACTGAGGACAGCGTGTTTGCGCCAGTCGCCACCGACGTAACTCACCACGACTTCGCGTTCGCCGACGACGAGCACATCAAGCTCCGCGATCACGTGGTGGCGTACGCCACCACGGTGTCGTTCGGCGTCGACTCTGAAGGCCCGATCGACCACGCGCAGGTCAGGGATGTCATGGCGACCGCCGGTCTATCGGAGTCGCGACGCAAGATCCTTCAGGCGATCTCCGGGTTCGAAGGCGGGTTCGACACCGTCAACACCTACGATCGAGCCAAGGTCACGTGGGGATTCGTGCAGTGGACGGGCGGTAGTCACTCGGATCTGACTCAGACGCTGACCGTCATCAAGCAGCAGCACCCCGATGCGTTCGCCAAGAGCTTTCAGGCGTACGGGATCGACGTGGTCAGCGACCAACTGGTGATCACTCCGCCCGATGGCTCGGCAGCGATCAAGGGCGACGCTGCCGCCGCGGCCATCATGCGAAACCCGAGGCTCGCGGCAGCGCTGGCGCATGCCGGTCGCAGCGACGACATTCAAAAGGGCCAGGTACAGGCCGCGTCGCAGATCGAGATCGAGCACGCGCTGTCACAACAGGTCCAGTTCGGTGACGGCAAGAACATGGTCACCACCACGGCAGGCGCGCTCATCACGTCGGAATACGGCGTCGGCGTGCTCGCGAATACGTTCGTGCACTCAGGCAGTGGTGCCGCACGCAAGACGACCCACGCTGCGGTCGTCCGCTACCTCGCAGATCACCCCTACGTCGCAGGGAACGAGGCGTGGCGCGCCGGCGCCGAGGCCGCCATTCTCAGTGCACTTGGCGCCAAGGACAGTGACCGCGCGGCTTCGCTGCGCACACTGCTCAGCGAGGAACCTGGTAGCTTCAAATGATGAGTCGTGAAGTCGCGCTCTGCATCGCCACGCTTGCGCTATCTCCTGGGTTGTTGATGTGCAGCCCTGCGGGAGCCGAGCCTCCGGTGAGCGCCAAGCCAAGCCCAGGCGCGAACATCAAGCCCGGGCTCCCGGTGAACGCCAAGGATGTCACCCCCCAGGTCACGATCGCCGCCGGTCCGTACGTACGGTGCCAGTCCTGCGGGGCCAAGAAGCGAGTCGAGATCACGACCGGCGCATTCCGGATCGACCAGGACGAGGTGACCCACGGACAGTACACCGAGTGCATTGCGGCCAAGCAGTGCCGCGCGCCCGCGCATACGCGCGAACCAGCCGAATCAGAAGAACCAGTGCGCGGCGTTGGGTGGATCGACGCGGACGCATACTGCAGGTTCGTCGGCAAGCGGCTGCCCACGGAAGCGGAGTGGGAGCGCGCAGCCTACCCGGCGTCGGGTGCACCCAACGACGATGGACCGCGAATCGGTTCGCGCAACCCGTGCGTCGCGCTCATGATCGGTGGATACATCGGTGACACATGCCCCGGTCGACCGCTGCCCGGCCCCGATCGCGTCTCGCTCAAGATTGTCGCTGGCGGCCAGAGCGCCGACCTATATGACCGCGTGATCTCTGACGACGCGCCTGAGATCTTCGACCTGTACGGCAACGTCGCCGAGTGGGTCGCGGACTGGGACGCGCTGCCGAGCAATCCCGAGTACTACTTCGCCCCCAAGACACGCAGCGATCCTCACGGTCCCGCGACAGGCAGCGAGCATATTATCCGCGGCGGGAGCTTCGCGGCGCTGCGTGGCAGCAGAGCAGGCGAACGACGGCGCGGTGAACCGACAGAAAGGCCAGCCGACGTCGGGTTCCGGTGCGCGGCGGCTGCGCCGTAGCCTACCGGTCTTCCACTGCCAAGGCGGCACGTCGCGCTGGGTGCCGCGCTGAGCGTGGCCGTGTGGCTCCCGTGGCGAGCGCGTCACCCGCGGAAGGTGCTGCGCGCCATCGTGACGGCGTTGCTGGTGATCGCCACGGGGCCTGACCCGTACGGGGTTCGGCCTGACCCGTACGGGGTTAGTGTTCGGAGAGCCCGTCCAGGCGCTCCGAGCACCGAGGCAGTGGGCGCCGGAGCGGGCCGCAACATCGCGATGCGGACGTCGGTTGTGTGCGTCGCCTTACAGGCTGAACGCCCACGACCGCGGTGGCGGCGTACTCGTTGGCCGCCGGGCAGACACGACGGCGCGATCCCGCATCCGCCGGTCGGCGGCGTCGGCAGGCCGTGTGTCGGGATGTTGTGCGTGAGCTCGCCGACGCGGACGGCTCAGGTCTCGAGCACCGGCACAGACGCAAACCGGCGGAGCCAGTAGGTACCGGCCGGGAACACGGCGGGCAGGCCGTTTCGCCACTGGTCGCGGGCGCGGGCGTAGTCGGCGAAGAACGCGCGGTTGCGCAGCAAGGCCTCGATCCGCGGCCACTGGCTTCGCGTGGCGATGCGCGGCCGCAGGCCTCGCCGGGGCTCCACGGTCACCGGACCCTCGCACCACGACTGCGCGAGCACGGCGCGGCGACCGAGCACGCGGCGACCGGTGCGCGCACGCTCGGCAGCGCGTCCGAGCTCGACGGTGCGTACGCGGTCGCGTAGCTCCGAGCACACGGCCGCGGCAGGTCCGAGCTCGGCGGGCAAGGTGAGCGGGAGTTCGAGGGCATCAGGCATGTTGCCGTCGGGCCGGAAGAAGTGCAGCGGGCGGGTCGCGCGCAGCGGTCGTGCGGCGAGCAGGGCGGCCAGGCCGTTGACGCCGGGCCAGTGGTGGACCCGGTCGACCAGGTGGTCGGCCACGGGATTGCTCGCGGTGTAGACCAGCTTGTCGATGACCGCGTCGCGGTCGACCAGGTTCACGACGCAGGTCTGCTCGCAGGACCACAGGTTCTCCCAGCGGCCGCACAGCGCGTTCTGGCTGCGCGCGAGTCGGTGAGGGGCGAATCGAGGAGGCGCGCTCGAGCCTCCGTCACGTGCTCGCGCTGCGCGGGCTCGCTCTATCGGCAGAGCAGGAGGCGCGGATCGACGCGTGCGGCGATCTCGACACCCTGCGCCGCTGGCTCGATCAGGCGGTCGTCGTCGCGAGCGCCGCTGAGGCGCTGCAGCAGGCCTGATGCCCCGTACAGGCCTGGGCGCTGAGCGCGTCGGGCAGTGGACCCGACTATGCCCCTCGCGTAGGCTCGACGGCTCGACGGCGCCGTGGTGGACCCCGCCGAACGACCCCACCGAACCAACGCTCCGCATGGCGATCGCACCCACCGGTGTGGCTGCGAAGCCGCCGGCCGCCGGTGCCTCGATCGCGTCTCGGTTCGGCGAGATCACGCCGGCGTTCGCCGCCGCCTTTGGCGCCGGGTCGACGTAGGCCTGCTGCTGGGAGCGCGTAATGCTCAGGCGCGGGCGTTCGCGACCTCCGCGCGCGGTGGTCGCCGCGTCGCGGGTGGTTCGGTGCAGCCGTGTGTGCACGCGATCATCACCAGCGAGGCCCGGCTGGCGATAGCGGCCCCCCGAGACCCCTGGCTTCCGCCAGATCTCACGAGATGAGGCGCGATCGCCGGGAACGTGGCGGCCTCCGCAGAACGCTCGAACAACGAGGCGCCTGTGTGCGGAGCGCGACCAGCTTCGAGCCTCGCGGCCGGGGGCAGACAAGCATCTCACTACAGCCGGGGCAGCCCAGCCTACCTCGCCCGCCACGCGCGCCCTGAGCGCCCGGACGATCTGCGGCGGCACGCCTGCCTGCGGTTGCGGCGCTCCAGCGGCGCGCTCGCGCCATGGCCGTTCGACGACCACGGTCGCGCGATCGAGCTCGCCGTGGCGGGTCCGCTGATCGCGAACGACATCCCCACGATGCTCGGCGCGGCCGTCGAAGGGGTCGGGCTCGCGCAGGTTCCGGCGCCGGTCGCCGCCGGCGCGCTGGCGGCGGGGAAGCTCGTGCAGGTCCTGGAGCCGTTCGCGCCGATGGCGCTGGGCGTGTTTCTCTACTATCCCGGGCACCGGCGCGTGGCGCCGAAGCTGCGAGCCTTCATCGATCACGTTGAAGAGCAGCTCGGTCGCCGACGGTCGTGATGACACCCCCGAGGCGTCCAACGGATCGCCAACGCCGTGCCGCTCGTCGCCGACCTGGTGCGCGACCTCGGCCGCCGCGGTCGGCGGCCAAGCAACGGGGAGTCCAGGTCGTTAGCGTGCGCGGTGCACTTGGGCGCGTGGCGGAAAAGCTCGCGGCCGTCGTCGATCGAGGCCCCACTGGCCGCCTGGGCAAGCTCATCGGCTATCCGTTGCACCAGCTCCGTGAGCGCGGCGCGTCGGTACATCGATCACTGCCATGATGATTCGCATGGAATCGTCATCTGGCTTTCGTGCTCGACGATGGGACGCGCAGTGGCCACATCGTCGGACAAGGACCTCGGCCACAGGGGGTAGGCGGGACACGCAGGTGGCGAGAGATCGTGATGATCGCTCGCCGCAATCCCGTGATCGAAGCTGTCCGCACCGAGGACCGAGCCGCGAGCAAGGCCGAGGGATTGCTCGAGGGTGAGATCAGAGGCAAGATCAAGGCCAAGCTCGACGCGCTGCTCGTGGTCCTCGCCGCTCGCGGCATCGAGCTCAGCGCGGCCCGCGAGCGGATCGTTGGAGAGCGCGATCCGGGCCAGCTCGATCGCTGGATCGCCCGCGCCGCCACTGCGTCCACGCTCGCCGACGTGCTCGACCGCGCGTGCCCCATCGATCGCTCCGGGCTCCACGAAACGACCGGATCCTGCTCGCGATGCGCGGCTCGACGCACCTGGTCTCGGTCGGCGTCCATCGCCCCGCCGCGTTCCGCCGATGGATCGGTCTGGTCTGATCACGTACAGTGAGCGATGACCACGTCGGTACCATCATGACGAAACGTGCTCGCAATCACGTCGAAGATCTCCGGGGCGCGAGCCGGCTCGCGATCGACGCGACCCGAGGGGTGGCCGGCGTGGTCGAGGACATGCACGTCGCGATCGCGAGCGGGCCTGACGTGCTCGGCCGTCCGCTCTCGACTCCCACGCGGCTCGTGACCCGGCCGATCTACGGGATGATCCGCGGCGTGATGTCGCTGGTCGGCTCGAGCATCGATCTGGTGCTCGCGCCGCTCGCGCCGCTGCTCGGCGCCAGCGTGCCCGGCGCGGAGCGCGAGGCGGTGCTCGCGGCGCTCAACGGCGTGCTGGGCGATCATCTGGCCGAGCAGCACAATCCGCTCGCGCTCGCGATGACGCTGCGCCACGGCGGTGAGCCGCTCGAGCTCAGCCCCGAGGCGTTGCGTCGCGCGCTGCCCCGGGCCGGCGGAAAGCTCGCGGTCCTCGTCCACGGGCTGTGCGCGACCGATCGACAGTGGACGCGTCGCGGTCACGACCACGGCGCAGCGCTCGCGCGCGACCTCGGCTACACGCCGGTCTACCTGCAATACAACAGCGGGCTCCACATCTCGACCAACGGGCGCGCGTTTGCGGCGCTGCTCGAGCAGCTCGTGACAGCGTGGCCGGTCGCGCTCGACGACCTGGTGATCATCGGCCACAGCATGGGCGGGCTGGTCGCGCGCAGCGCCGTGCATGCGGCAGATCAGGCCGGCCATAGCTGGCGACCGCGGCTGCGCTCGCTGATCATGATCGGAACACCGCACCATGGCGCGCCGCTCGAGCGCGGCGGTAGCTGGATCGATCTCGTGTTCGGCGTGAGCCGTTACACCGCGCCGCTCGCCCGCCTCGGACAGATCCGCAGCGCGGGGATCACGGACCTGCGGTTTGGCAACGTGGTCGATGAAGACTGGCAGGGCCTCGATCGATTTGCGCACCGCGGCGATCGCCGTCGCCCGCAGGCGCTGCCGGCGGACCTCCAGTGCTGCGCGATCGCTGGAACCCTCGCAACCGAGGCCCCGGATCCACGGCTCGGCGGGCTTCCCGACCGGCTCCCCGGCGATGGCCTGGTCCCGGTGGACAGCGCGCTCGGCAGACACGCGATTCCGGAGCTGACCCTCGAGCTTCCCGAGTCGCGCCGATCGATCGCCCTCGCGACCGGTCACCTCGACCTGCTCGGCTCCCCTACGGTCTACGCGACGATCCGGTCCTGGCTGTCACCCGAGCAGAGCGCGCCCGAGCGCGAACCTGGCCAGAAGTAAACCATCGTACGCAGCGCCAGGCTGTTGCTGCCCACCAGGTGTCGGCCGGATCTCGGACCACGTCGACGAGCCCCGGATCAGCGGAGGGCCCTGCGCGTGAGGACGGCGATTCCCTCGATCACGAGCACGAGCGCGATCAGCACTGCCACCAGCGCGGTCACCTGATCGTAACGCGATACGCGCGAGGCATCGATGAGGTAGTAGCCGATCCCGCCCGCACCGACGACGCCGAGCAGGGTCGCCGAGCGCAGGTTCGTGTCGAACAGGTACAGCGAATGGCCGATGAACGCCGGAATGTTCAGGCGGAACGTGGCGGCGAACAGGACCTGCAGGCGGGTGCCCCCGACCGCGCGGACCGCGATCTCTGGACCGGGCGGCGTCTCCTCGAGCGAGTCGGCGACCAGCTTGCCGAGGAGTCCCAGTCCACCGATGGCCAGCGCGATCGTCCCCGCCTGCCGGCCGAGACCGCTCACGATGATGAGCACGATCGCCAGGATCAGCTCGGGGATGGCGCGGATGACGAGCAGGACGCCGCGCGCCAGTCCGCGCACCGCCGCGTTCGGGGCGACATTGCGGGCAGCCAGCGGCGCGAGGACGAGCGCCATGATCCCGCTCAGGAGGGTGGCGATCAGGGCGATCTGCACGGTCGTGAACAGCGCACCGCGCACCATCGGCCACGTGCGCGGCCCGAAGCTCGGCGGCCACGCGCGTTCGGCGACGAGCGGAACGTTGCGCCAGAACGTGACGAGGTCGAGCCACTTCGCATGCGATCCGACAATCGCGAGGATGAGAATCACCCCGATGGCGAGTCTCCCCCCGGCGGCCGCGAGCCGGTCGCGGGTCCACGGACGATGGCTCGCGGCCGCGATGACTGCGCCGCGGTCCCCGGGAGCCGTCCGGAGCGACCGCCGAGCGGCGGCATGGTCGGGGGACGAGCCCGCGGAACCGCTGGGCCGCGCGGCGCCGGCGCCGGGGACGTGCCGGACGGTCCCGGCGTCGAGTAACCGGCGGCGGATCAAGCTCGACACCAGCTCGAACGCCACGCACAGCAGGAGGATGACGAGCGCGATCGGCACCGCGTGGCGATAGTCGGTGTATTGCAACCTGAGCCACAGGTCGTAGCCCAGCCCCGTCACGCCGGCGTACCCGAGCAAGACCGAAGCGCGGAGGTTGATGTCGCTCCGGTGCAGGACCGTCGCCACCCAGGACGGGAGCACCTGCGGGAACACCGCAGACCAGAATTCCTGCGCGCGGGAAGCGCCGGTCGCACGCACGGCGCTGCACGGGCCCTCGTCGATCTGCTCGATCGCGTCGGCGAACATCTTGGAGATCATCCCGATCGAGTGCAGCGCGATCGCCAGGATGCCCGGGAGGGCTCCGAGCGAGAACAGCAGGGTGAACAGCATGGCCAGGATGACGTCCGGGATGGCGCGCGCCACCACACCAATCGCGCGCCCCACCGGCACCAGCCACGGGCGCGGGCTCGTGTTGCGCGCCGAGAGGTAGGCGATGGGAATCGAGAGCAGCGCCGAGAGCGCCGTGCCCAGAAGGACGATCGACAGCGTGGTGGCGACCGACTGCGCCAGCTCGCCGGCCGGCGGGAAGCCAAGCGGCAGCATCCGGCGCAGAAACGGCCCGACCTTGTCGAGGCTGTCGGTGAGCGACGAGACGGTGAACCCGAACGAGAGCAGCGACCACACGGCCAGCCCGAGCACGGCCGCGAGCACCGCGACCGCGGCCACGGTCGCCACGGGCGGGCGGGGACGCTTGACGGCAGCCGCGCGAGCGGCCGCGGAGGCGAGCTTCACCGGCCAGAGATCCTGCGGCCGGACGTCACGGGATCCCCGCGATCGGATCCGTCACGCGACCATACACCTCCATGGCGGCCGCACGCGTGAGCCCGGCGGCGGGCGTGTCGAGCACGACGCGCCCGTGGCGGAGCCCGACGATGCGCTGGCCGAAGGCGAGCGCGAGGTCCACCTGGTGCAGGCTGCACACGACCGTGAGTGCGTTGTCTTGCGCGATCTCGCGTAGCAGCGCCATCACCTGGTCACTCGACTCCGGGTCGAGCGACGCGACCGGTTCGTCGGCCAGGAGGATCTCCGGGTTCTGCATGAGCGCGCGCGCGATCGCGGCCCGCTGCTGCTGGCCGCCGGACAGGGTATCCGCGCGCTGGTAGGCCGTGTCGAGCAGCCCCACGCGGTCGAGGCGCCCGAGGGCCTCGAGCCGGTGCGCCCGCGGGTACGACCAGATCCCGACGCGCGGCCCACGCAGCGTCGCGAGCGAGCCGGTCAACACGTTCTCGAGGACGGTGAGCCGCCCCACCAGCTCGAACTGCTGGAACACGAAGCCGATCCGGCTGCGCAGCACTCTCAGCTTGCGCCCGGACAGGCCCACCACATCGGTGCCGAGCACGCGCACGCGGCCCGCGCTCGGTGGCTCGAGCCCGTTGAGGTGGCGCAGCAGGGTCGTCTTCCCCGAGCCGGAGAGTCCGAGGACAACGACCCGCTCGCCACGACCGACCGCCAGCGACACGTCATCGAGAGCGGTGACGTGGCCGTAGGTCTTGCCGACGCCTTGCAACTCGATCACCGGGCCACCGCCGACCGTCATCACCCCGGCCTCGCTCACTGGCACTGCGGGGCGTGCGTCGCCTTGCAGATGTCGCGGATCTGGTCGTAGTACTTGTCGTCGACCGGCGACAGCGCGTGGAACACCGCCTTGAAGGCGTCGCTATCTGCGCCCGGGATGCCGGCGGCCCGGATCTGCTCGATCGTCACGTTCTGCATGCCAGCGATGAGCTTTTGCTTGAGCTCGACCGGCAGGGCGTCGGACAGGACCACCGGCTCCCCCGGAACCATCGTCCTGGCGATGACCTTGAGCCCCGGCTGGCTTTCGACGGCGACGTCCTCGGCGAAGCCGACATCACACTCGGCGCCCTGCGAGACCTTGAGCGCCGATGCGTCGTGCTTGCCCGCGAACACCGGGGTGATGCCGTGCTGCGGGTCGATGCCCGCCTTCAGCAGGGTGTAACTGGGGAACAGGAATCCGGATGTCGAGGTCGGGGCGACGAAGCAGACCTTCTTGCCCCTGAACTCCGCGATCGAGCTCACCGCCGAGCCGGCGGGTGCGATGGCCTCCGCGTAGTAGCCCGGCGGCTGCCCGGCCTTGATGGTGATCGAGGCGAACGGCGTGATCTTGGCGCCGTTGTTCCTCGCGATCACGTACGTGAAGGCGGAGAAGCTCGCGATGTCGACCTTACCCGCGACCGCGGCCTCGATGAGCGCGGTGTAGTCGGCGGCCTCGTGGTATTCGACCTTGAGCCCCGAGACCTTCTCCATGTAGTCCCGGAGCGGCTGATAGTTCGCCTGGACCGAGGCCCGATCGGGGACGACCCCGTACACCAGCGTGGACGAGTCCTTGGCGAACGAACCCGCGGCCTTCGAAGCGCTGGAGCTCGACCCCGGCGAGCACGCCGCGCTTCCCGCGATGAGTGATGCGGCCAGACCGACCCGGATGAGTCGGCGAGCTACCAGAGCGATCAGCTTCTCATCCCTCATCAGAGTCCCGGCAGCATTCCACGGTAGAGGCAGCGATGTCGAACCCGCCGCGCCGCACAGTGATGGGGCCCGCCGGAATCCGGTCCGGAACCTGCCCGGGATCGCCTGGTCTGGCACATGGACGAGCCATTCGCCCGCGCCAGCCTCGCTGTGAAGACTGCGTCACGTCACGGACAGCCCGAGCTCCTCTCGGTCAACCTGGCGAGGACGCGCTCGCCCAACCGCACCGATCGAACAGCGGCGGCGTGCCTGTTCGGAGGGCCATGCGAGGCGCCCGCGATCGGTCACGGGATCCATCGGATCCAGCTGACGGCCGACCTAGCCGATCGGCAACCGACGGTGCGTCGGGTTTCGCCCCAGACCACCGCTGACTCGAGCGCGTGCACCGACCTTAGATGTTAATACTCTGCGGGATCGTCGACGGTAGCAAGGTTGTGTACGGCGTGCGTGTGCCGAGCGAGGTCTTGCTCTGGATCTCGACCTCGATCCGCTGCAGGTCGCGCTGAAATGCCTGCAGCGCGTCGCCCACCTGCAGGATCGCGAGCTCGCCGCCGTACTGGCCGAGCACGGTGTGGTGGACGCTTCCGAGCGCAGTACCGACCACCTGCTGCAACAGCCCCATCTGCAGCGGAGGCATGAGGTCGAGGATCTGCGTCGCGGGTGCGCCGGTCGGTGCAGGAAACGCCGCATAAGCCGCCAGCGGCATCGCCGGCGTATACGACATGATCGTGCGCTGTGGAAAATTCACGGCCGCGTGCTGCACGCTCGCCGTGAAGATCACCTGGGTGAGCAGCTTGGCCAGGTACTCGGTGGTCTCGATCCGTGGCCTGCCGTCGACCTGGCGATCGCCGATATCCTGGACGTTGCCACCCTGCGGCGACGCCAGCTCGACGACCCACGCTTGCAGCTCGTAATCGCCGATCACGTCGTCCGGGGTTGGATAATAGATCTGCAGATAAGCGGTGACCCAGCGGTGGATCGCGTGCCACAGCGCCAGCGCGTCGTCGCGGTACGGATAGTCCGGCAAATCCTCGACGCGATCGACGCCGCGCTCCACGAGCGTGAGCGGCAGAAATGTCTGGTTGTACCGTACGTGTTTCACCGCTTGAGCCGAGACCCCGCGCGAGCTCGCGATCGTGCCGGTCAATAGCTTGTCGACGGCGCCACGATCGCCGAGCAGCTGAGTCTGCGCCGCGTAGTTGATGAGCAGCGTGCCCGCGAAGTGCGGCGCAAGCAGCACGAACAGCGGATGACGCGGATCGAGCTGGCGGTAGGTCGTGATCACGAACGGCTCGGTCAGCAGGTGGGTCAGCCCGAGGTGGCTGATCAGCTCGTGATAGTTGCCGTCCGCCATGTTGACGATGGTCTTCGCGATCTCCCACGGTGTGCCGTCGCCGGGGAACACCAGCGCGGCGCCGGCCGACGGCTGGATCGCCACCGGGCGCAGCGACCGAAGTCCGGCGACCGGCACCTCGAACCATGCCCTCGGCGTGAATACGTACTTCTGGGCCGGAATCGTCCCGGGTTCGAGCGCCTGCAACACGCTGTAGTCGGCGACATACAGACCACCGCGACCGAGCGCGGCCTGCACGTCCGCGGCATGCTCCCCGAGCGCGATCCCCGAGAGGTCGGCTTGGTCTGCGCGGCGGATCACGACCGGGTTCGGGCCCGCGACCCGCATGCGCGCGAACACGTCGTCGGTCTGATACACGCCGACCGGCCAGGGTAGCGGCAGCGTACGAAACTGCCGCTGATAGTCGACGAGGTCGGTCGGGCGGCCATACACGCCCAGCAGCTTGCCAAGAAACACCGCGATCTTGTCCACGAGCTGCTCGAGCCAGCCGAGCACGCTGCGTTCGATCGCGCCCTCGATCGCGTCCGCGATCGCGCCCTCGATCGAGGGCCCGCCGCGGTTGTCCACCAGTGCCACCAGGCCACCGAGGACCGGGGCACGGTCAGGCTCGGGTGGCGAGGACGACGTGCGACCGCCAGTCGCGATCCCGCCGAGCCTCGCGCGCGCATCGTCGAGCTCGCGCTTGAACAGGGCGGCGTCGGCGGCCAGGCCGGATGACCGCTGCTCGCGCAGCGCGTCGCGGCTGCCGCCAGTGATCGCGTGCCGGTCGTGAGCCGCGGCCGATGGGCCGGTCGCCGTCAGCGCGCCGTTGGCATCCGTACCGACGCTGAACGAGATCTTGAGATCGAAGTCGACCACGTTTGGCAGCACGAGGTTCACGAGGTTCTCGCCCAGCGACAGCGCCACGCCGGCGACCTGGGCCACCCACACAAGTGATAGCTCGACTGGAATCGGTGTCGCCGCCATCGGTAGGCCGGCGAGCGTGGTGGTGTGATAGTCGAAGCGATAGCGCGACTGCTGCTGCGCGAGCGCCTTCTGACGATCGCCTCGACCCTCCGGGTCGTCATTCTGAGGCAAGACCAGCTTAAACGCATCCATACCAGGCGCTCCTGTCATGCCCTCGATGAGCAGCGAGGGTGGTCGATGCGAGCGCCGTGTTGTCCGGGTATTCGGTGGATCCGGGAGGCGGTGAACTGTCTACCTGGTTGCAGCTCGTTTGTCTTCGTCTCATCGGCTGCATCGTAGATGCCGGCCATGCGGTGGGCCCCAGGGCATTTCGTCCTAGCACGAAGCGTGGGAAACAGTTAGCGAATCTAAATCCAACGTTCCAGAATGTGCAGTTCGCAACAAGGGCTTCCGAGGTATTGTACTAGAGTCCATATTCGTACTGGTCGGTCGGGAAGCTCGGGAACGAGCAACCGCTGAGCGCGCTGAGTGCGCCGGTGGGGGCGGCCGACGGGCCTTGAGGCAAGACGAATCTACGACCGCGGTTGCTCGCAGCAAATGGGCTCGCATCGAGGCGATCCTACGCAACCCGACGTTCTTGCGGGAGTACGCAGCGGCCCGCGCCGCTTGGCAAGACGGTCTCCCGGTCGTGTTTCCGGCCGGCACCTACTGGTGGGTCGGTTTGCGAGCGTGCCGATCGCGGCGGTGTAACGCCCGCGCCCAACGCTGTTCTCAATATCCGCGACTATCCGACGGACGCGCTGAGCGCGAGGGCTCAGGCGTACGCGAGGTCGGCTATTGCCCGGACTTTTGTCGGCGTCGCTTGAGAAGTGTGCGGTTCTGGCGTTGGCGTTGGCGCTTGAGCACGTTCACCTTGGCGAGCGTGGCGGGGTCGAGGTCCGACGTGGCGACCGCGCCTTTGGTGGTCTTGTGATTGTTCATGAAGGACCGCAAGGTAGCACAGTGCGTAGGTGCCGAGCTTCCCGGCATCGGCGCCCCCCGCCTCATGTCCCACGCACGGTGCGGCATCATGGGCCGCCGGTTAGCGACGGAGCGGCGTGCTGGTAGCCGCCACCCAGGAGTGGAGCGACCAGGTCCGCGGCCTGCCGGTCACCCCGACCCTGCTGCGGCGGGCGATCCTCGATCGGCTCGCGCGCTACGACTTCGCCGCACCCGTGGCGCTCGCGGAGCTCGCCGGCGACGTCGAAGATCTGCTCGCCCACGGCACGGTGCACGCGACCCACCCAGCCGCGCGGCCACCGCCGCCGCGTTCGAGGTCCACACCGCCTACATCCCCGACGGCGAGCCCGGCACCGTGGACCTCTACCAGCACTCGCGGCAGTGGTCGCGCCGGTGCATCGGGCTCAAGGTGCTCATGACGCTCGCCGAGCTCGGGACCCCGGCGATTGCCGCGATGGTCGACCACCAGGTCGCGATGACCGCGCTGCTCCGCAGCGCGCTCGCAGCCGCCGGCTGGACGATCGAGACCGACTCGCCGCTGCCGATCGTCTGCTTCTCGCACCCGGCGCTCGCGGCGGGCCGGGCAGGCGCGCTGGTCCCCGCCGTGGTCGCACGCGGCGAGGTCTGGCTGTCCGAGGTCCGGCCACCGAGCGGGCCGAGCGTGCTGCGCGCCTGCATCACGCACGCGGACACCACGGCCGACGACGTCCGCGCGCTGATCGGCGCGCAAGCCAGGGAAGGCGCAGCTCAGGTTGGCTGCTCGTCGCGAAGGCGGCGGGCCTTCATGAGCTCCTGGACGAGCCGCTGCACGCCGTCGGGCCTGACGAAGAATCCCGCGAGCGACAGGCGCGATCGGGCGCCGGCCACCTCCGAGACATTGGCGACCATGTGCGGCGTCCCCCCCTTGATCACCACGAGGCGGTTGGGGCGTGGAGTCAGGAAGTGGCCCTCGTGCGGAGCATCGTCCTTCGACCGCTGTTCGTCGCCGAACAGGAACTGTCCTCCCCAGTTCTTGTCCCACTCATCGTGGGCGTAGAAGACGAACGCACCCGAGTACGGACCCGAGTCGGTGTGCCAAACGGCCTTCGCGCGGCAGGGATATGCATAGACCTTCGACACGATGCCGGCCCAGTCCTCGCCGGCGGCGCCTACCAGGCCTGCGATCGTGCTGGCCCGTTCGGCGATGGCGGCGACGACCGCGTCGAGGGCGGTCGGGCTGATCGCGACATCGTCGAAGCGCGAGATCTCCGCCAGCGAGACCCCACCCGAAAGCGACTGCTCGAGCTGCTGTCGCGACGTCGCCGGGCTCAAGAAGGTCAGCCGCGACTCGACCGGATTCTCGTCGTTGCGCTGCCAGATGTTCGTCCCGTAGATCGAGGGGCGCTTCTCGAGGTCCTCGGCGTATCGATGGAAGGCACGGAACGCTTCGTCCGGGAGGACATCGTCGAACCATGTCACGTTTGTCATGTCACCACGCTCCGTCGTGGGGGAGGGCCATCACACCAAAGCTCGAGGTCGTTGGGCGACTCGAGTGTACCGGCCTCGAGCCGGTCAAACGCTTCCTCCATCCTGCATGCATCTTCGAGCGCGCATGTGACAAATGTCAAGAGGCGTGTGCGTCCGCGCAACGGCGGCAGTGGCCAGGGCAAGCGAGCATGACTCCTACGCATGCCATGCGTGGATACCCGATATCGCCCACATTAGTGGGCAGTACAGATACTGATTCACACGGCGTGACAGTCGCCTCGCCTGCCGCGGCTTTGGGCCGCTTTGGGCCGCTGTAACGCGCGATCGCCGGGGACGGGCAGGATCGGCGGCGACCGCCTACGGGCGGACGTACACGAAGTCACCGGGCAGGCCGTTGATGCCCTTGAGCGGCGGCGCGATCCAGCTCGCCATCTTGCCGGGCTCGAACACCGGGTGCATCAGGCTCTTGATGTAGCGCTCGTCCGCCTCGTCGGGTAGCCACTCGCCGCGGCGGGCCTCGAAGCTCGCGGCGTCGAGCGGCACCCCGTCAGGCGTGACGCGGTAGTCGGACCACATCCCGATCTGGCGGTGGAACTTGTTCGACGGCAACCGCAGCTCGAAGCTGACGCCCTCGTCGCGGATGGTCTTGTTCCAGCGGTCGACGCCGCGCTGGCAGTCCTTGATGTACTCGGTCCGCAGCACCTCGTTGAGCGCGGTGCGCATCGGGACGTCCTTGTGGACGACCGCGCCGGCCTCGAGCACATCCATCGCGAAGTGCGAGCCGACCAGCTTGTGCTCGTCGTAGCGATCCTCCTTGTAGCGGCCCTTGAGGCCGGCCGCGAAGGCGTCGGCCGCGTTTGACGACACCTCGCCGCCGAACAGGTCGAGCGACAGCGAGTACCACAGGTTCAGGTACTTCTGGATGGTCGGCAGATCGATGCCGCCGAGCGCGCGCGGATCGCCGTTGGGATCCTGTTTCATGAGCTCGCAGGCGCGCTTGACGACGCGCTGCACGCCGGTCTCACCGACGAACATGTGGTGCGCCTCCTCGGTCAGCATGAACCGGCAGGTCCGCGCCAGCGGATCGAAGCCGCTCTCGGCGAGCGCGCTCAGCTGATACTTGCCGTCGCGATCGGTGAACATCGTGAACATGAAGAACGACAGCCAGTGCGAGGTCGGCTCGTTGAACGCGCCCAGGATGCGCGGCTTGTCGACGTCGCCCGAGCGCCGCGCCAGCAGCTCCTCGGCCTCCTCGCGGCCGTCGCGACCGAAGTAGGTGTGGAGCAGGTAGACCATCGCCCACAGGTGGCGGCCCTCCTCGACGTTGACCTGGAACAGGTTGCGCAGATCGTAGAGCGACGGCGCGGTGGCGCCGAGGTCGCGCTGCTGCTCGACGCTCGCCGGCTCGGTGTCGCCCTGCGTGACGATCAGCCGGCGCAGCGAGTTGCGGAACTCGCCTGGGACCTCGGTCCACACCGGCTGGCCGTAGAAGTCGCCGAACCCGTGGGTCCGGTTGGTCACCCGCGGCTCGAGGAAGATGCCCCAGCGGTAGTCGGGCATCTTGACGTAGTCGAAGTTCGCCCAGCCCTCGGTCTCGACGGAGACGGCGGTGCGCAGGTAGATATCGCGGTCCTGCCAGCCCACCGGCCCCATCTGCTTCCACCAGTCGATGAACTGCGGCTGCCAGGCCTCGAGCGCGCGCTGCAGGCGCTTGTCGTCCCCCAGGTTGACGTTGTTCGGGATCTTGTCGTCGTTGAGCACCGCGGTCATGGCTACGTCCTCTTCCATTGAAACTGCGGCCGCTCGGGCTGGCCGTAGAGCGTGAGCGCGCCGTGCTCGCCGGTCGAGTTGGCGCGGGTGAAGATCCAGTTCTGCCAGGCCGACAGCCGGCCGAAGATCTTGGTCTCGAGGGTCTCGGGTCCGACGAACCGCAGCGACTGCTCCATGCCGGTGAGCGCGTCGGGCGACAGCGACGCGCGCTCCTCGATCGCGATCCGCAGCTCGTCCTCGAAGTCGATGTCATCGGCGGCGATCGTCGCGATGCCGAGCTGCTCGGCCTCCTCGGAGGCAATCGGCCCCTCGGCGCCGCGGGCGAGCACCTGCAGCACCCGCGCCGGATCGCCGTAGAACCGGGCGTCGAGCCGCGACAGCCCCGACGACATCGTCAGGAAGCCCTGGTTGGCGATCGAGGTCTGGACGCCGATCGCCTCGGCTGCGTCGAGCAGCATGTAGAACCGATCCGCGCCGAGCGCCAGCTCGAGCAGCGAGCCGGCGAAGCACGAGTCGGCGCGGTCGGCGACCGCGTAGAAGCTGCGCGTGGTGTTGTCGAACCGCTTGAGCACGCGGCGCTGCAACAGCCGGACCTCGCGCGCGAACCCGGTCGTCGCCTTGGCGAGCGCCTCGTCGTGCGCGATCACCAGCGCCGGGTCGCCGGCCGTGCGCACGGTGACCACGCCGATCTCGGGGAGATCGAAGCGCAGCCGGAGCAGCGCGTCGTCGAGCTCGCGGAACGCGCGCAGCCCCCATAGCTCCGGCGACGCCAGGTCGACCGGCGGGGCGGCGTCAGGGCCCTTCACCAGCAGCGCCGCGGTCCGTGCCGTGCGATCGATCGCGAGCTCGACGTAGCGGTACGTGTACGCCTTGTCGGTGATCTTGGGCGCGAGCTCCAGCAGCGGGACCGCCGGGCCGCGGACGACCGTCTGGGCGGCGGCGAGCGCGGCGGCCCGCGCGGCGACCACCTCGTCCCACTTGGTCCGCGACACGACGTGATCGACCAGGCCCCAGTCCTTCGCGCGCTTGCCCTTGATGCCCTCGGCCGTGGTGCAGAACACGTCGGCGCGGTCGCGGCGGATCCGGCGCTTGTCGACCAGCCGGGTCAAGCCGCCGGTGCCGGGCAGCACGGCCAGCAGCGGCGTCTCGGGGAACGACACCGCCGAGCTGCCGTCGTCGACCAGCATCGTCTCGTCGCACGCCAGCGCGAGCTCGTAGCCGCCGCCCGCCGTGGTGCCCTTGCACGCGCACAGCGAGGCGAGCCCCGAGCTCGCCGAGGCGTCCTCGAGGTACAGCCGGGTCTCGTTGGTGAACTTGCAGAAGCTCACCTTGAACGGGTGGCTCGACAGCCCGAGCATGTAGATGTTCGCGCCCGAGCAGAACACGCGATCGAGCTCCGCCGTGATCACCAGCGCCTTGACCTCCGGATGCTCGAACCGCAGCCGCTGGATCGCGTCGGCCAGCTCGATGTCGACCGACAGATCGTACGAGTTGAGCTTCAGCTCGTAGCCTGGCCGGTGCGGATGATCGGCGTCCACCGCCATCACGAGCGTCGCGACCTCGCCGGCGGTCGTCAGCCGCCAGTGCCGGTAGCGCGACGGGTGGGTCTCGAATTGCGTCGGATCCATGACCATGGATTATCAAGCAATTTACTGCTTGTCACCCATTCGATCGATGCATTATAGTGCAGAGGTGTCGAGCTACCTCGAGACCGTGGGTGCCGCGGTGCGTAGCCAGCGCGAGCGGCTCGGCTGGTCGCGCCGCGAGCTCGCCGCGCACAGCGGTGTCTCCGAACGCTTCCTGGCCCAGCTCGAGATCGGCGACGGCAACATCTCGCTGCGCCGGTTCGCCGACGTCGCCCGCGCGCTCGGCACGTCACCCTCGGCCCTGCTCGGCCCCGCCGATGCCCCGGTCGCCGACAAGCCGATCGCGCTGCTCGGCGTGCGCGGTGCCGGCAAGTCGTCGGTCGGCGAAGCCCTCGCCAGGCGACTCGGGATCGCGTTCGTCGAGCTCGATCAGCGAATCGAGCAGACCGCCGGGCTACCGCTGGGCGAGCTGTTCGCGCTGCACGGCGAAGCCTACTACCGCCGCATCGAGCGCGAGGTCTTGACCCAGCTGCTCGCGGCGCCCCCCCCGATGGTCCTCGCCACCGGCGGCTCGATCGTCAACGATCCGACCAACTACGCCCTGCTGCGGTCGCGCTGCCGCACGATCTGGTTGAGCGCGCGGCCCGAGGATCACTGGAACCGGGTCGTCGCCCAGGGCGATCAGCGGCCGATGGCCGCGAACCCGCACGCGTTCGCCGAGCTCCGCGCCTTGCTCGCCGCGCGCGACCAGCTCTATGCGCGCGCCGATCACACGATCGATACGACCGGCCGCCGCGTCTCGCAGGTCGCCGCGGCGATCGCAGAGCTTCTCTGACGGGGACGGTGTCTCTTTTGTCTCGTTCCGGGGCAACATGATGGGGACGGTGTCTCTTTTGTCTCGTTCCGGATTGCCGAGCCGCAAACAAGACAAAGAGACGCGTCGCCGTCAGACAGGTCGCAAACAAGACAAAAGAGACACCGTCCCCATCAACTCACCGCAATCTCGGGGCTTTGCAGATCCGGAACGAGACAAAAGAGACACCGTCCCCGTCTAGAGGCAATCTGACTAGCCATGTGACGGCCTGTCGCGATCGTTGCGCTTTAATGATCGCGTTAACAATGACACGACCTGGCGCCGGTGAGAACCGCACCACGGGCCGGGCTGAGACTATCCGCCAGTGTCAGTTTGTATCTTAATCTATATTTGCGCATTTCGTATCAGAAATGTAGCTCGACTTACGATTGTGACAGGCGACTGTATCCAGGAGTTCGCGTCCGGTGTCCGGCGCGCGTGTCCGGCCTCGGATGCAATCGCATGCGCAACACGCGCAGCGGTCGCTGGCACCGACGATGAACCACAGCGCCGGCATGACTGCCATCAGATCTGTTTTCATGATTGCCGCCAGCGCGTTTGTCCTTGCGAGCTGTGCCTCTGCGGAACGCGACGGCGCTGACGGAGGCGATCGTCAAGTCGACGAGCTCGCCGCCATCCCGCAACTCGCTCATATCGGTGTGTGTAGCGGCGGCCGCTGGGCCTGCCTCGCACGGGTCCGCAGTGACGAGACCAGCCACATCAAGCCGTTCGCAAATCCCGCCGGCCTCGGTCCCGCGGATCTCGCGAGCGCGTACAAGCTCGACGCCAGCAAGGCACCCACGGTCACGATCGCGATCGTCGATGCGTTCCATTATCCGAACGCCGATAGCGACCTCGCGACGTACCGCAGCCAGTTCGGGCTGCCGCCGTGCACCAAGGCCAACGGCTGCTTCAAGGTCGTGAACCAGAACGGCGCGGCGTCGCCGCTGCCCGGCAACTCGCCGGCCAACGACGATTGGACCGTCGAGGCCGCCCTCGATCTCGACATGGCCAGCGCCGCGTGCCCGAGCTGCAAGCTCGTCCTCGTCGAGGCCCAGGACGATCAGGGCACCGGCCTGTTCGTGTCGCAGAACGCCGCCGCGGCGCTGCCCGGCGTCGTCGCGATCAGCGACAGCTGGGGTGGGCCGTCCGACGGCTCCGACGTCTCCGAGGATTCGCAGTTCTTCAACCATCCCGGCGTCGCGATCTTCGTGGCGACCGGCGACAACGGCAACACCGGCAGCACGCCCGACTATCCGAGCACCTCGGCGCACGTGATCGGCGTGGGTGGCACCAGCCTCGTCAAGTCGACCACCGCCGCGCGCGGCTGGACCGAAGGCGCGTGGAGCGGTGCCGGCAGCTCGTGCAGCAAGCTCATCGCCAAGCCGGCCTTCCAGCCCCAGACCGTGTGCGCCAAGCGCGCCGCGTCCGATGTCTCGGCCGTGGCCGATCCCAACACCGGACTCGCCGTGTTCAACGCCGGCAGCGGCGGCTGGATCGTCGTTGGCGGCACCAGCGCGGCGAGCCCGTTCGTCGCGGGCGTGTATGCCCGCTACGGCCTCGCCACCAACGACGCGAGCTTCGCGTACCAGCACGCCGCGCAGTTCTTCGACGTCACCACCGGCAAGAACGGCAGCTGCGGCACCATCTTGTGCAACGCGGGCGCGGGCTGGGACGGCCCCACCGGCATCGGCACCCCCAACGGCGCGGTGCTCAACGGCAGCGGCGGCGGTGGTGGTTGCACGCCGAGCTGCAGCGGCAAGACCTGCGGAGACGACGGCTGCGGCGGCACGTGTGGCAGCTGCGCGACGGGCGAGACCTGCACCCCGGGCGGCACCTGCATGGCCGGTGGCGGCGCCTGCACGCATCCGATCTGCTCGACCGGCGCCGAGCTCACCCCGTCGTGCGACACCTGCGCCGCCCAGATCTGCGCCGCCGACTCGTTTTGCTGCAACGACTCGTGGGATGCGACGTGCGTCGGCGAGGTCGCCTCGATCTGCCACGAGACCTGCGGCGGCGGCGCCTGCGCCCACTCGATTTGCTCGGCCGGCACCAAGCTCACCTCGTCGTGCGACCCCTGCGCCGCCCAGGTCTGCGCCGCCGATTCGTTCTGCTGCAGCAACCGCTGGGACTCGCAGTGCGTCGGCGAGGTCGCCTCGGTGTGCCACCAGTCGTGCAACTGAGCACGCGGGTCTTCGATCCGGCGAGCCGCCTCATCCTGCGGTGAATGCACCGCTGGCTGAGCTCCGCGCTGGATCTCGGAGCCGCTCGACGTGCCGAGCGGTTCGCTAGCCGTACCAGTTCGCTAGCCGTACCGGCCCGCTAGCCGTACCGGCCCGCGCTGCGCTCGCGCGCCTTCGCCGCTTCGATCTCGCGGTTCTTCGGTGGCGCCGTCGTCTCCAGCGAGTCGACCAGGCGCCGCGTCGCCGCCGCGATCTCGGCGATCGCGCGTTCGAACGGGTCGCTGTTGTGCTCGCTCGGCTTGCGCGTCCCGCTGACCTTGCGAACGTACTGCAAGGCGGCAGCGTGGATCTCGTCGTCCGTCGCGGGCGGCTCGAAGTTGAACAGCGGGCGGATGTTGCGACACATGCGGCCAAGCATAGTACGAGACCGCCCGCGCAGGCGCGGCGCCCCGAACATCGGGTAGCTTCGCTCCATGACCTCCTCGTTTGATTTCGACGCGGTCGTGGTCGGCGCCGGTGCGGTCGGTCTTGCCTGTGGCTACGCGCTGGTCCAGCGCAACCTCTCCGTCGCGGTCCTCGAGAAGACCACTGCGATCGGACAGGGCATCTCGTCGCGCAACTCCGAGGTGATCCACGCCGGCCTCTACTATCCAACCGACTCGCTCAAGGCCCGCCTCTGCGTCACCGGTCGCCGCGCCCTGTACCGCTTCCTCGACGACCACCACGTCGCCTACGATCGCTGCGGCAAGCTCCAGGTCGCGACCGAACCGCGCGAAGTCGAGCTCATCGAGGCCATCCACGACCAGGCCCTGCGCAACGGGGTCGAAGATCTCACGCGCCTCACCGCTGCCCAGGTCCGCGCCCTCGAACCCAACCTCCAGGCGGTGATGGCCGTCCTGTCTCCTCACAGCGGCGTGTTCGACACCCACGGCTACATGGCTGCCCTGCGCAGCGAGATCGAGCGCGCCGGCAGCGCGGTGGTCACCGCCACGCCGTTCGAAGGCGCATCGCCGCTGTCCGGCCCCGACGGCGGATTCTCCGTTCGAACCGGCGGCGCCAACGCAACGGCCGTCACCTGTCGCCTGCTGGTCACGGCGCCCGGCCTGGGCGCCCAGGATGCCGCCCGCACCATCGAAGGCTTTCCCGCCCAGACCATCCCGCCGCTGTTCTACGGCAAAGGCGTGTACTTCCTGCTCCGGGGCAACGCTCCGTTCGCACACCTGATCTATCCGCCCCCGATCCCGGGCGCCCTGGGCGTCCACTACTGCCGCGACATGGGCGGCCAGGCCCGGTTCGGTCCCGACCTGAGCTTTGTCGACGCCGAAGACTACGACGTCGATCCAACCCTCGTCGACAGCTTTACCCGCTCCGTCCGCCGGTTCTGGCCCGCCCTGCCCGATGGCGCCCTCGCCCCGGCCTACGCCGGCATCCGCCCCAAGCTCCACGGCCCCGGTCAGCCACAGCCCGACTTCCGGATCGATGGCCCCGACGACCATGGACTCCCGGGGCTCATTGCCCTGTTCGGCATCGAAAGCCCAGGACTCACCAGCTCCCTCGCGATCGGCGCGGAGGTCGCCGCGCGTCTCGCGGCCTGACAGACACGGTCGCGGAGGGGGGACCCGCCGAAACCGTGGTTGCGGGAGGGACGGAAACCGGGCGGGTCGTTGTCGTGCCGCGCTGTGCCATTGGCATACCACGGCATCCGCCGCCGCTCGATCCCGTCGGTCGGGTATGCTGTACGGGCCGTGGAACCCCACACGCTGTCCCGCTGCTTCCTCGCCGGCCTGGCCGAGCCAGTGCGCGCGCAGGTCGCCGAGAAAGCGCTCGCGGTGGTGTTGGACGAGCACTGGGAGCGGGGGGCCGCTGCATGGCCCGGCATCGAGGTGGCCCCGGACCGCTTCGCGCGAGAGCTCGCGCGCCGCCTCGGGGCGCTCGACTCTGGCGACGCGGTGATGGCCGCGATCGCGGTCGTCCGCAGCAGCGATGTCTATGTGGCCATCGCCGGCAGCGATGGCCACGCTGCGGCGATCGCCCGGCTCCACGACATCGTCGCGGGCGAGCTACAACAGGTCGCGATCAAGCTGCGCGCGTCGTCCGATCAGACGACCGAGATCCACGCGGAGGTGTGCCGGAGCCTGCTGGACGACGAGCCGTCGCGCCCCGCCGCGCTGCGCGGCTATGCGGGCCGCGAGGATCTGCGCGGCTATGTCCGCGTGATCGCGACCCGCGCGCTGATCCGCACGATCAACCGCGGCCGCCGCGACGTGGCGATCGGCGACGCCGCGCTGTTCGATCGCGTGTTGCCGCACGATGATCCTGAGCTCGGTGTCCTGCGCTCGCGATACCACGAGACGGTTGACGCAGCGCTGCGGGCAGCGCTCGCGCGGCTCGACGGCCGGGCGCGCGCGCTGCTGCGATATCAGCTGCTCGACGGCTGGAGCATCGATCGCGTGGGCCGGCTGTATGGCGTCCACCGGGCGACCGCGGTGCGCTGGCTGGCAGATGCCCGCGACGTGCTCGGCAACACGATCCGCGATGAGCTGGCGATGCGGCTTCAGATCGCGACCGACGAGATAGACTCGATCGTCCGCCTCGTCCAGAGCCGGGTCGACATGTCGCTCGACCGGCTGCAGGTCCCCGAGGCCATTCCCCAGTAACGGTGAACGGGGGTGGTGCGCGGGGCGGCCCAACGCGCACCGAGCGCCACGGCACACTGGGCGTAGGAGCACAGCGCGGCGATCTGAACGTCCTGGTAACAGGGACGCCGTGCCGACTTTCCCCGGGCACATGGCATGCACCACGCCCCCTACGGTGGACAATCCGACGCGGGGACGACGCTGGCTCGATCGGGGCCGGAAAAGCTGTTCCTATCTGGTGCTTGACGTCACAAGCACGCTTGATCCACGGGTGTTATCCGTGAGGGATATCAGAGCGCTGGCTCGCCTATGCCGATCACGCTGACACCCAACATGTCGTTGCCGTACGAAGACGAGGATGACGAGCGGCCGCTGCCCGTCAGCTATGGACGCGACATCCTCGTGGTCGACGATCACCAGACCAACCTGATCGCGATCGAGGCCGCGCTGCTGCCACTTGGCCGCAAGCTGGTACTCGCCCACTCGGGGGTCGAGGCGCTCGGCCGGCTGCTCGATCAGGACTTCGCGCTGATCATCCTCGATGTCGCGATGCCCGGCATGGACGGCTTCGAGACCGCCAAGTTGGTCCGGACCCGCGAGCGCAACCGCGCCACGCCGATCATCTTCATCACCGGGATGTCGTGGGAGAACGACGCGGTGCTGCGCGGCTACGAGCTGGGCGCGTTCGACTTCCTGCTCAAGCCCATCCGGCCGGAGGTCCTGCGCGCCAAGGCGACCGTGTTCGTCCAGCTCCAGGAGCGCACGATCGAGCTGGCGAACAAGGCCGAGGAGCTGCGCCAGGCGCAGGACCGCGCCCACCAGCGCGAGATGCAGGCCCAGCGCCGGCGGTTCGAGACCGAGGTGATGGAGCGCCAGATGCAGCAGCTCGCCGAGACCGACCGACGCAAGGACGAGTTCCTCGCGATCCTCGCCCACGAGCTGCGCAACCCGCTGCAGCCGCTGCAGACCGCCGTCGAGGTGCTCGAGCACGATCCCGACAAGCCCGTGCCGGTCCGGATCCGCAAGATCGTGCAGCGCCAGGTCCAACACATCACGCGGCTGGTCGACGACCTGCTCGATGTCGCCCGGTTCACCGCCGGCAAGCTCGAGCTCCGCCGCGAGCTGGTCGACCTCGACGCGATCGTCGATGAAGCGGTCGGCTCGTGCACCACGGCGATCGAGTCGCGCCGGCACCAGATCCGCGTCACGGCACACCACGCGCCCGCGCTGGTCAACGGCGACCCCGTCCGCCTGATCCAGTGCGTGTGCAACCTGATCAACAACGCGGCGAAGTACACCGAGCCCGGCGGCACGCTGACCATCGACTGGGGCAGCGAGGACGGCGAGGGCTTCGTCCGGGTTGCGGACAACGGGCGCGGGATTCCACCCGACCTGCTGCCGAAGATCTTCGACATGTTCGTGCAGGAGCGGGTCACGCCCGACGGGGCCGGCGGGCTCGGGCTCGGCCTGGGGCTGGTCAAGCGGCTCATCGAGCTGCACGGCGGGATCGTGCGCGCGACCAGCGATGGCCAGGGCAAGGGCGCCGCGTTCGAGATCCGCTTGCCACTCGTCGACGACGCCACCTTGGAGAAGATCAAACCCATGCGCCCGAAGTCCGGACCGCAAGCTCGACCGCTGCGCGCGGTGGTATGCGACGACGCACCCGACCTCCGCGACCTGGTCGCCGATCTGCTGCGCCTGCGCGGCCACGAGGTCAGCGTCGTCAGCGACGGCCCCGCCGCGATCGAGCTGATCGTCGCCGAGAAGCCCGACGTCGCGCTGATCGACATCGGGCTCCCCGACATGGACGGCTACGAGGTCGCGCGCGCGATCCGCCGCCAGCTCACCGACTACAAGCCCCGGCTGATCGCGATGACCGGCTACGGCCAGGCCAGCGATCGCGCCGCGGCGTTCGAGGCCGGGTTCGACGCGCACATCGTCAAGCCCGCCAGCGCCGACAAGATCCTGCGCGCGCTGTACGGAACCGAGGAATCATGACCACGGTCGCGTCGACCAAGGACGGCCACAAGAACGGCAACGGCAAGCCGGCGAAGCGCGCCGGCGCGGCGAACGGCGACCGAGCGCAGGCCGCCCCCAGCCTCGAGCATCGCCAGATCCTCGCGGCGCTGCGCGCGTTCAAGCGCGGCGACTTCACGGCCAAGATGCGCGACGATCTCACCGGCATCGACGGCCAGATCGCCGAGACGTTCAACGAGATCGTCGAGCTCGTGAAGACGATCCGCGACGAGGCCAGCGACATCTCGAGCTCGGTCGGCAAGCAGGGCCAGGCCGCCAAGCGGATGCGGCGGTTCAGCCTCAGCGGCGGCTGGGCCGAGTATGTCCAGTCGGTCAACGAGGTGATAAGCGATCTCACCGGCCACGCCAACGAGATCGCGCGCGTCGTCACCGCGGTCGCGCGCGGCGACCTCGAGCAGACCATGGAGCTCGAAGGCGCCGATGGTCCGCGCCGCGGCGAGTTCTTGCGCCACGCCCGGATCGTCAACGGCATGGTCGCGCGGCTCTCGCAGTTCGGCTCCGAGGTGACCCGGGTCGCCCAGGAGGTCGGCGGCGAGGGCAAGCTCGGCGCGCAGGCCCGCGTGCAGGGCGTGTCCGGCGTGTGGAAGGATCTCACCGACTCGGTGAACCTCATGGCGTCGAACCTGACGTCCCAGGTCCGCGAGATCGCCCGCGTCACCACCGCGGTCGCGCAGGGCGACCTGACCAAGACGATCACGATCGACGTCAAGGGCGAGATCCTCGAGCTCAAGAACACGATGAACACGATGGTCGAGCAGCTGCGCGCGTTCGCCAACGAGGTGACGCGCGTCGCACGCGAGGTCGGCACCGAGGGCCGGCTCGGCGGCCAGGCGACCGTGCGCGGGGTGTCCGGCGTGTGGCGCGAGCTGACCGAGTCGGTCAACTCGATGGCCAATAACCTGACGTTCCAGGTCCGCAACATCGCCGAGGTGACGAGCGCCGTGGCGTCCGGCGATCTCGGCAAGAAGATCACGGTCGAGGCCAAGGGCGAGATCCTGTCGCTCAAGAACACGATCAACATCATGGTCGATCAGCTGAGCTCGTTCGCCGCCGAGGTGACGCGCGTGGCTCGCGAGGTCGGCACCGAGGGCGTGCTCGGCGGTCAGGCCGAGGTCGCCGATGTGTCCGGCGTGTGGCGCGAGCTGACCCAGAACGTCAACTCGATGGCCTCGAACCTGACCTCGCAGGTCCGCAACATCGCCGAGGTCGTCACCGCGATCGACGGCGGCAACCTGTCCAAGAAGATCGGCGTCGAGGCCAAGGGCGAGATCCTGTCGCTCAAGAACACGATCAACTCCACGGTCGACAAGCTGAACCGGTTCGCCGCCGAGGTGACCCGGGTCGCCCGGCTGGTCGGCACCGAGGGTACGCTCGGCGTCACCGCCGACGTCAAGGACGTCTCGGGCATCTGGAAGGAGCTGACCGACAACGTCAACCAGATGGCCAAGAACCTGACCAACCAGGTCCGCGACATCGCCGAGGTGACCACCGCGGTCGCCAACGGCGAGCTCGGCCGCAAGATCACGGTCGAGGCACGCGGCGAGCTGGTCACGCTGAAGAACACGATCAACACGATGGTCGATCAGCTGAACGCGTTCGCCTCGGAGGTGACCCGGGTCGCCCGCGAGGTCGGCACCGAGGGCGTGCTCGGCGGCCAGGCCCAGGTCCGCGACGTCTCCGGGATCTGGAAGGAGCTGACCGACAACGTCAACTCGATGGCGTCGAACCTGACCAACCAGGTCCGCAACATCGCCGACGTCGCGCGCGCCGTGGCGGCCGGCGATCTGTCGCGCAAGATCACGGTCGACGCGCGCGGCGAGGTCCTTGATCTCAAGGCGACGCTCAACACCATGGTCGATCAGCTCAACGCGTTCGCCTCCGAGGTGACCCGCGTGGCCCGCGAGGTCGGCACCGAGGGCCGGCTCGGCGGCCAGGCCTCGGTCGAAGGCGTGCGCGGCACATGGAAGGAGCTGACCGACAACGTCAACGGCATGGCGTCGAACCTGACCAACCAGGTCCGCGACATCGCCGAGGTGACGACCTCGGTCGCGCGCGGCGACTTGACCCGCAAGATCACGGTCGACGCCAAGGGCGAGATCCTCGAGCTCAAGAACACCGTCAACATCATGGTGGATCAGCTGAGCTCGTTCGCCGATCAGGTCACCCGGCTGGCGCGCGACGTCGGCATCGAGGGCCGGCTCGGCGGTCAGGCCGACGTCCGCGGCGTGCTCGGCACGTGGCGCAACCTCACCGACGCCGTCAACTCGATGGCGGCCAACCTGACCGACCAGGTCCGCAACATCGCCAAGGTCGCGACCGCGATCGCCGCCGGCGACCTGCAGCAGAAGATCGTGGTCGACGCCAAAGGCGAGATCCTCGAGCTCAAGAACACCGTCAACACCATGGTCGATCAGCTGTCGGCGTTCGCCGACCAGGTGTCGCGGGTCGCCCGCGAGGTCGGCACCGAGGGCAAGCTCGGCGGCCAGGCCTCGGTCGAGGGCGTGCGCGGCACCTGGAAGGAGCTGACCGACAACGTCAACCAGATGGCGTCGAACCTGACCAACCAGGTCCGCGACATCTCGGCGGTGGCGACCGCGATCGCGCGCGGCGACATGACGCGCAAGATCTCGGTCGAGGTCCGCGGCGAGCTGCTCGATCTCAAGAACGTCATCAACACCATGGTCGACACGCTGAGCTCGTTCGCCGACGAGGTCACCCGGGTCGCGCGCGACGTCGGGGTCGAGGGCAAGCTCGGGGGCCAGGCCGCCGTGCGCGGCGTCGCCGGGACCTGGAAGGAGCTGACCGACAACGTCAACCAGATGGCGTCGAACCTGACCAACCAGGTCCGCGACATCGCCGAGGTCACGACGGCCGTCGCCAACGGCGACCTGACCCGCAAGATCACGGTCGAGGTCCGCGGCGAGCTGCTCCAGCTGAAGAACACGATCAACACGATGGTCGATCAGCTCGGCTCGTTCGCCTCGGAGGTGACGCGGGTCGCCCGCGAGGTCGGCCTCGACGGCGTGCTCGGCGGCCAGGCCGAGGTCCGCGGCGTGTCCGGGACGTGGCGCGAGCTGACCGACAACGTCAACGTCATGGCGCGCAACCTCACCGAGCAGGTCCGCGGCATCGCGACGGTCGTCACCGCGGTCGCCAACGGCGACCTCGAGCGCAAGCTGACCCTGACCGCGCGCGGCGAGATCGCGACCTTGGTCGACACCATCAACAGCATGATCGACACGCTGTCGACGTTCGCCGAGCAGGTCACCGGCGTGGCGCGCGACGTCGGCGTCGAGGGCCGGCTCGGGGGCCAGGCCGACGTACCGGGCGCCGCGGGCGTGTGGCGCGACCTCACCAACAACGTCAACGAGCTCGCCGGCAACCTCACCGGCCAGGTCCGCGCGATCCGCGACGTCGCGACCGCGGTGACCCAGGGCGACCTGACGCGGTCGATCACCGTCGATGCGCGCGGCGAGATCGCCCAGCTCAAGGACACCGTCAACCAGATGATCCGCACCCTGGCGGAGACCACCAAGGTCAACCAGGAGCAGGACTGGCTCAAGACCAACGTCGCGCGGTTCACCCGGATGCTGCAGGGCCAGCGCGATCTGCTCGGCGTCGCCCGCCAGATCCTCAACGAGCTCGCGCCGCTGGTCAACGCGCACCACGGCGCGTTCTACATGACCGAGACCGACGACGACGCCCCACAGCTCAAGCTGTTCGCGTCGTATGCCTACCAGGAGCGCAAGGCGGTCTCGAACGTGTGGCGGTTCGGCCAGGGCCTGGTCGGCCAGGCCGCGCTCGAGGGCAAGCGCATCGTGCTGTCCAAGGTGCCGTCCGACTACATCCAGATCTCGTCGGCGCTCGGCGAGGCCCCGCCGCACGCGATCGTCGTCGTGCCGATCCTGTTCGAGGGCGACGTCAAGGGCGTCATCGAGCTGGCGTCGTTCGAGCGGTTCTCCGGCATCCAGCTCGCGTTCCTCGACCAGATGCTCGAGTCGCTCGGCATCGTGATCGCGACGATCGAGGCGACGATGCGCACCGACGAGCTGCTCCGCCAGTCGCAGAGCCTGACCGACGAGCTGCGCAACCAGCAGAACGAGCTGCAGCAGACCAACGAGGAGCTCGAGGAGAAGGCCGTCCAGCTCACCGAGCAAAAGGCCGAGGTCGAGAAGAAGAACAAGCAAGTCGAGCTCGCCCGGCAAGAGCTCGAGGAGAAGGCCGAGCAGCTCGCGCTGACCTCGAAGTACAAGTCGCAGTTCCTCGCCAACATGTCGCACGAGCTGCGCACGCCGCTCAACTCGCTCCTGATCCTGTCGCGCCAGCTCGCGGATAACGTCGAGGGCAACCTGACCGACAAGCAGATCCGCTACGCCGACACGATCCGCCAGGCCGGCACCGACCTGATGACGCTGATCAACGAGATCCTCGATCTCGCCAAGATCGAGTCCGGCACCATGGCGGTCGAGGTCTCGCAGGTCCGGTTCGGCAACCTCCGCGACTACGTCGATCAGACGTTCCGCCAGGTCGCCGAGGAGAAGGGCCTTGCGTTCTCGGTCGAGCTCGACCCCGAGCTGCCATCGTCGCTCGACACCGACGACATGCGGCTGCGCCAGGTGCTGCGCAATCTGCTGTCGAACGCGATGAAGTTCACCGAGCGCGGCAAGGTCAAGCTGCGGATGTATCGCGCGGCGAGCGACGTGCTCGGGTTCGCCGTGTCGGACTCCGGCATCGGCATCCCCAAGGACAAGCAGCGGCTGATCTTCGAGGCGTTCCAGCAGGCCGACGGCTCGACCAGCCGCAAGTACGGCGGCACCGGCCTGGGCCTGGCGATCTCTCGTGAGATCGCGGGGCTGCTCGGCGGCGACCTGCGCGTCGAGAGCACCGTGGCCGTGGGCAGCACGTTCACGCTGTACCTGCCGACGGCCTACGAGGTACAGGTCCGCGAGCCCCGGCGCGCCACGCTGGTGTCGCCGACCGCCGGCGAAGCCGTCACCGCGCAGCACGTGCGCGACTTCCAGGTGCCCCTCGCGATCGTCCAGCCGATCAAGGAGCTCCCGGCGGCGCCCCCGCTCAGCCGTTCGGTGCCCGATGACTACGAGAACCTCGAGCCCGGCGACCGCGTGCTGCTCGTCATCGAGGACGACCTGACGTTCGCCGCCACACTGCTCGAGATGGGCCGGCAGTCGGGCTTCAAGGGCGTGGTCGCGACCGCGGGTGGCCAGGCGCTCGAGCTCGCGCGCGCGGTCAAGCCCGACGCGATCACGCTCGACCTCCGGTTACCCGACATCGATGGCTGGGTGCTGCTCGATCGGCTCAAGCACGATCCGGCAACCCGCCACATCCCGGTCAACGTGATCTCGGGGCTCGACGAGGAGCGCCGCAGCCTGCAGTACGGCGCGCTCGGCTTCCTGCAGAAGCCGGTCACCGTCGAAGGCCTGCAGGCCCGGCTGGCCGGCATCCACGAGTTCGTCGAGAAGCGGGTCAAGAACCTGCTCGTCGTCGAGGACGACCCGGTGCAGAGCCAGGCGATCACCGATCTGATCGGCGACGGCGACGTCTCGACCACCAGCGTCGGATCCGGCGAGAACGCGCTCGAGACGCTCGAGCAGCAGAACTACGACTGCGTGGTGATGGACCTGCGGCTGCCGGGGATGTCCGGCTTCGAGCTGATCGAGCGGATCAAGGCCGATCCGCGGCACCGCCGGCTGCCGGTGATCGTCTACACCGGTCGCGAGCTGACCGACGAGGACAAGCAGCGGCTCCACGGCCTGGCGCAGACCGTGATCATCAAGGACGTCACCACGATGGAGCGGCTGCTCGACGAGACCGCGCTGTTCCTCCACCGCGTCGAGGCCAACCTGCCCGAGCGCAAGCAGCGCGTGCTGCGCCGGCTCGCCAAGAGCGACCCGCAGCTCGCCGAGCGCAACGTACTGGTCGTGGACGACGATCTCCGCAACATCTTCGCGCTGACCTCGCTGCTCGAGGGCCACAAGATGCACGTGCAGTACGCCGAGAACGGCCGGCGCGCGCTCAGCAAGCTCGAGGAGAACTCCAACATCGACGTCGTCCTGATGGACATCATGATGCCGGAGATGGATGGCTACGAGGCGCTGCGCAAGATCCGCGAGCGCTCGCAGTGGAAGGACCTGCCGGTGATCGCGCTGACCGCCAAGGCGATGAAGGGTGACCGCGAGAAGTGCCTAGAGGCCGGTGCCTCGGATTACATCACCAAGCCGGTCGACGCCGATCAGCTGCTGTCGCTGCTGCGCGTCTGGCTGTATCAGGCGTGAGCTGACAGGGACGCGCCGAGGGGTCTGCGCTCTCCAGTGCTGGGGTCTCTCGGCGCGCTAAACAGGAACGATGTGACCTTCGGTCAACGTTCCTGTTTAGCCTCGATCGAGAGGGTGCCTGCCCGCCCCCTCTTCCCCGGCAAAGCCGGGGGATGATTCACGACTGGCGACCGCGCGTCGCGTCGCGCGGAGCTTCCTGGCCATCAACCTACGCGACCATGTATAATTTGTGTGCTGAGTCTCAAACCGCCCGCGATCTGGCCGAGCCATCGCGACAAGTGGACGCGCCATCAAAGCAGTATCGCCGCCTCAGCCCCGAACAACGGGCCGATCACGTGGAAGCCCTGTTTCTCCTGGGCCGACTTGTCGACAGGCTGCCGCAGGCCACCTTCATGTGGCGGTCGTTCTTCATCCTGAACGCCTCCGGTCGCTTGCGGTAGGCCGCGGTCGCCCTCCGCTCGTCCCGGGGCTGGTTCAGTGAAGCTCGCGGATCGCGCGTGCCAGATCCGGCCGCGGCCCGATCGCCTGTATCGCTCGGCCGGCCTGCGGCGTCCCGGTTCGCCGCAGCAGCGCGCGAAGCTCCTCGACGCCGAGCACGTAGCCGCGCTGGCGAGCCACGCTCTCGAGCAGCACCGCGGCGCCAGCGACGATCGGCGAGGCGCTCGACGTCCCCGAGAATTCCCCGGTGTAATGGCGATCATCGCCAGCACAGCTCTGCAGGTCCCCGTAGTCGAGTGTCGCCACCTTGCGCCCCCAGCCCTGGACGTCGACCCGGCTGCCGTAGTTCGAGAAGTCCAGGCGCTCGCGATCGGCGAACCCGTCGCGTGGCGGCCCGCCGGCGCCGACCAGGATCGCACCCGAATCGCGGGTCCGGCGATCGAACGCGCGCTGGTAGATCCGGTGGTCGAGGTCCTCGCCGCCGTTGCCCGCGGCCTCCACCACGATCACGCCGCGCCGGGTCGCCGCCTGGATCGCGTCGAACACATCGCGCCACAGCTCGACGGGAACGTAGCGGCCCCGCGGCCCGCTCCCCTGCAGCTCGATCAACAGCACGTCGCCCGCGCGCAGCTCCGCCGCCGCGACGTCGATCGCGTCGGCTACCGAGCTCTCCAAGATCGACGACGTGAACACGCGCTCGACATCTGGCGCGATCCCGACGATGCCCCTGGCGTTGTCGCGGCCGACGACCTCGCCGAGCACGGCGGTGCCATGCGCCCGCCATCGCGGATCGTCGTACACGACCCCACCTACGTGCCGGATCCGGTCGCCTGGGAGATCCTCGTGCTGCGGGTTCCAACCGCCTTCGATATCCGCGAACCACACACCCTGTCCACGCACCCCGCGGCGCCACGCAGCCACGGCGTCGATGCCCTGCGGAGCCGGCCCGAGGTAGCCCTGGTGCGATTCGAACGACGGTGTCGTGACCGGGCAGCTATCGGGGTCGTCGCGACGGACGCCGCGGCCCATATCGCCCGCCAGCGAGATCTTGGGCGGACGAAACGCCAGCTCCACCGCGGGGTCGGCCAGCACCTCCGCGATCACGCCATCGACTGTATCCGGTGACCGGACCGGCAGCAGCACGTGGCGCCAGCGCGCCCGATCGTCCTGCGTCCCGGCCCGCAGGTGCGAGAACAGGGGTCGGCCCCGGCCACTCGCCAGGCCGCCGAGCCTCGCCCCGGCCGCGCGAAGCTTGACGTGCAGCTCGATCCAGGAATCCTCCCACGTGACCGGAGCTGGCTGCGGCGGCACCGGGCGGCGAGCCCACGGCGCCGCAGCGGCGAGCACGGCGAGCACGGCAGCCGACTTCCATGGCCACGGCGAACCAACCCTTGCGGCGAGCATGGCGCCATCGTAACCGGTTCGCCGGCCTGATCGGCGGCTTCGAAGCTAGGCGTGAAGCCGGCTCGGCCGCGCGGGCAGCACCGGTTGCACCCACGAGCGCATCCGAAGAAATCCGGCGCTCGCCGCGGCCACGACCCGGTCGCCGTCGCGATCGACATGCTCGAAGTCATCGAGCGCATCGCCAAGCTGCCTCCAGCGCTCCGTCACTTCCTCCCCGTAGCAACCCAAGTACGCGGACGCGGTCATCACCTCGGGCGGCAACTGCCGGGACAACCGGCGGATCAGTTGCTTGCCTCCCAGTGTCAGACTCTCGACGACATAGGTCCACCCGAGCGCCTCGGGCAGCTGCAGCGAGCCGGCAACTGGCATCCGCGGGAGCCGGGTCAGGTCGTGTCGCTCGATCCCCAGCGCGACCAGATCATGCGCCAGCAGCGCCGCCTTGTGATTGCGAAGCTTGGCATCGTCCACGACCGTCGCGAGCTGCCGCGATGACATCAGCGCACGCTCGATAGCCGCGTGGAAGCCATACATCCGCGCCAGATACAGCCGATAGTCCAGCCACGATACACGACCGGCCAGCAGATCGCGATCCTCGCGGATCACCGCGGTCGCATCGCGCAGCTGTGCCATCAACGAAGATGGGCAGCTGGCCACGTTGGGAAGCGCCATATCGCGCCGCTGCTGCAAGAGCCGTACGCGCACACTCGGGGGCTTTCTCGTTGAGTTTCACACGCTCGATCGGGCCAAAGCGCACACCGTAGCTCTCTGACACGAGGCAGGCTCGGTCGATCGCCGAGTCTCTGTCACAGAAAACCACTGAGCCTGCCATCGTGACAAGCTCGGCGCATGGCGCGAGTCGCGATCACGGGAGCCAGTGGCCTGCTCGGCGGAAACCTCGCGGCCGAGCTCGTCGCCGCCGGCCATCGCGTCGTGGCGATCCGCCGCGCCGGCAGCCAGATCGGCCACCTCGACGACCTGCCGATCGAGTGGATCGACGCCGAGCTGCGTTCCACCGCGGCGATGACCCGCGCGTTTGCCGGAGCCGACTGCGTGTTCCACTGCGCGGCCGCGGTCAGCGTCCAGCGCGCCGTCACCCCCGAGATGGTCGAGACCAACGTCACCGGCACCGCCAACGTGATCGACGCGGTGATCGCCGCTGGGGTCGCTCGCCTCGTCCACACGTCCTCGGTCGTGGCCGTGGGCCTGTCGACCAACGGCCAGCCATGCGACGAAACCGCGGCCTGGAACTTCGACACCCAGGGCCTGGTCGACGCCTACGCGATCACGAAGCGGCGCGCCGAGGAGGTCGTCACCGCAGCGCGCGACCGCGTCGACGCCGTGATCGTCAACCCAACCTATATGTTCGGCCCGCGAGACGCTCGCCCGAGCTCGGGCAAGCTGATCATCGACGTGGTGCGCCGCCGCGTCCCGGGCTGGACGCCGGGCTACAACAACTTCGTCGACGTGCGTGACGTCGCCCGCGGCATGCTCCGGGCGTGGCACCGCGGACGGCGCGGCGAGCGCTACATCCTCGCCGGTCACGACATGACCTACGGCGACGTCATGCGCGCCATCGCTACCGTCGCCGGCACCAAGCCCCCGCGACTGCGCGTCCCCAAGCCGGCGGCGTGGCTGTTCGGCAAGTGGGGCGACCTCGTCGAGCGCACCGGCCGTCACCCGCTCATCAACTCGACGCAGATCCGCTACGCCTACAGCGACCGGTTCAGGTTCCACAGCACCAAGGCCACGCGCGACCTCGGCTACACCTGCGGCCCCCTCGAGCCCGCGCTGCGCGACGCGATCGACTGGTTCCGCGCCCACGGCATGCTGTGAGATTCTGTCGGCGCCGGTGACACAGCGCCAGGCTGCCGACCGCGTCGATCGCGGCGGCGGCAATCTCGCGAACGCGTTTCATGCGCTGCGCAACCGCTCCGACTGGCCCGATACGCTCGACACCATCAAGCTCCTGATCGACGACGACATCGCGGATCTCACCAGAGCGAAACGTGGACAGAACGGCACCGCTGCGCGGCGCAGCGCGGCACAGCGAGAGCAGAACGCCGGCGCTGGTGCACGACGATCGCCGCAGGACCTCGGGAGATCAACGGGTGGCCTGATGGACAGTGGCACCAGGCATGTAGCTGAATCGTTGGACTCAGAGGCGCAGCGCAACGGCGTCGTCGCCACTGCCCACAGTCCGTCGCCCCGCGCGCAGGCTCCGTTCCCTGATTTATGATTTTTTGGATAAGAATGAACGTGGCAGTCCAGCGGTGATCTGCGGACGAGGCAACGCCGTTGACCTCGAGCGATCCGCGAGCTGACGCGGGTCGCGACGCCATCCACCGAGGCTACCTGGCGGCGCGCCGCGCTCGGCAAGACCGTCGGCGAGATCGAGGGTCTCGTCGCGGGGCGGCATCCTGGCGATAACCCCGACGACCCGGTTGAGCCCGAAGTCCGGACGCGCGTGGTCCGCTTCGAGCTCGCGCCGGAGACCTTCGCGTCGCTACGCCAAGCCCACCAGCGGCTCAACGAGGAGCATGGCAGCCATCTATCCGACGATGAGTTGATCGCAGCCCTCGCGGCGGCCGTCCTGGACGGGGCACCGGCAACCGAGCCCACCGGGCGCGCGAAGTACCAGATCGCTGTCACCGTGTGCGAACGATGCGGTCAGGGCTGGCAGGAGGGCGCCGGTGCGAAGCTCGCGATCAGCGCCGCCGCGCTCGAGCGTGCAGCCTGCGACGCCCAGCACATCGGATCGCTCGATGGTTCGGTCCCCGAGCGCGCCCACCAGGACGTTCCGCCGAGCGTGGCACGGCTGGTGTGGCGCCGCGACGGTGGGCGATGCCGTATCCCCGGCTGTCGCTCGACAAGAAGTCTGGAAATCCACCACTTGGTCCATCGTGCCGATGGTGGCAATCACGAGATCATGAATTTGATACTCGCGTGCAGTGCCTGCCATCTTGCACACCATCGTGGCGCACTGACGATCACCGGCACGGCTGATCGGATCGTGGTTCATCGTCGCGCAGAGACGCATGCCAGTCCCGTGGCCGGCGCCCACATGGGCGCTCCCGCGAACGCCCAGGCCGACGCCCCCGCCCTTCCGCCGACGCCGGCCAACGCCCACACCGCCGCGCCAGCCATCGCGGCGGCCGGCGCCCATATGGGCGCGCCGGTAAAGGCCCAGGCCGGCACGTCCGTCCTCGAGATGACTGACGCCCACGTGGACGCGACAGCCAACGCCCACACCGCCATCGCGGCGACCGGCGCCCATGTGAGCGCGCCGGTAAACGCCCACGCCGGCGCGCCCGTCCGCCCGGAAACCGACGCCCACGTGGACGCGCAGGCCAACGCCCACACCGCCGCGCCAGCCATCGCGGCGGCCGCTCTCCCGAGGTCCCTGGCACGTCTCGTCCGACGAACCGGCTCGCACCGCACGAGGGTCCGTCCCAGAAAATTCAAGTTCCGAAAACGGAGCCACCGCGCAGGGCACCGGGCTGTGGGTGTGGCGAGCCTGGCGCCACTGTCCATCAGGCCACCGGTAGATCTCCCGAGGTCCCTGGCAGGTCTCGTCCGACGAACCTGCTCGCGCTCGCACGATGGTCCGTCCCAGAGATTCATTCAATTCCGAACAACGGCCCCCATGGCCCGGGCTATGGGTAGTAGCCTGGTAGTCACCGTGACACGACTCGCGAAGCGCTCTACCTGACCGGAATCGCCGGCACCGACCCACCAGCTACCGGCGCGCGCGATCTTTCAGGTAGCTGCGGCCTCGCGTCATGAGCGAGCGGAAGCCTTCGAGGTCGTTGGCGCGGACGACCGAGCGCAGCCGCTCGACGGCGTACAGCAGGGCCGCGAGCGATTCGGTCCCGTAGTCGTTGAGGGTCTGGATCTCGAAGTACAGATCGGGATGCTCGTCGGCGACCCGGGCGGCGACGCCGAGCTGGGCGTCGAACGTCGTCGAGGATAGCGTGGCGAGCCGGGGCGCGGCCTCGCCGCTCTCGGCGAGCGCGGTGAAGAACGCGATGTTGAGCGCATGCGACAACCCCAGGACATAGGCGATCACGCGGTCGTGACTCTCGAGGTCCATCTCGACCAGGGTCGCCATCGTCGGCTCGAACAGCGCGCGGGCGGCAGCGGTCGCCTCGGGCGAGCCGACCTCGACAAAGATCACGTGGCGGCCGCTCAGCAGCTCGGTATCGGGGCCAAACATCGGGTGGACCGAGGTGACGCGCCCGCCGGCGGCCACCAGCGCCCGGAGGCCGCGCCGCAGCGGCGACTTGAGCGAGCCGACATCGAACACGACGCCCTTGGGTGGGGCCGCCGCCATGGTCTCGAGGATCGTGGCGGTGGCCGGCATCGTCGCGGCGATCACGATCAGCTCGTGGTCGAGCGTCACGGTGCGCCAGTCGCGGTGGTTGGTGACGCCGGCAGGGCCGTCGGCCGGGTCGGCGATCTCGACGGCAAAGCCCTGGGCCGCGAGGTAGCGCACGAACCAGCGCCCCATGTGGCCGGCGCCGCCGATCACGAGCACGCGGCGCCCGGTGCCCTCCCCGGTCGCGGCCACGGTGTCCTTCTCCTGGACGGTCAGCGAGCCGCGGATCAGCGCGAGGATCAGCTCCTCGCCGAGCACCGGCGACAGGCCGTGCTCGACCGCCGCGGCGCGCGCGCGCTGGACGACATCCTTTTCCTGGCGGTAGTCCCGGGTCGGGATGCCGGCGTCGCGCTTGACCTGGCCGATGCGCTGCGCGACCTGCTGGCGCTTGGCGACCAGCGCCAGGATCTCGTGATCGATCTGTCCGAGCTCGGTCCGGAGCAGGTGCAAGCGGGCTTCAGAGTCGTCCGACATCGCCTCCACCATACCCGAGCTGGGGCTAGCGAGGATCGAGGTGACCGGGGGACCTCGCGGTCATGGTGATCCGGCGCCCTGCGCGATGGCGGAGCGCTCGCGGAGTGCGCTCCTCTCCGCCAGGGTAAAGTAGAACGTCGCGCCCTTGCCTGGCTCGCTGTCCGCCCAGATCCGGCCGCCGTGCCGGCGCACGATGCGCTCCACCGTCGCCAGCCCGATGCCCGTGCCCTCGAAGTCGGTGTCCTTGTGGAGGCGCCGGAACGGCGCGAACAGCTGGCGCGCGTGCGCCATGTCGAAGCCGACCCCGTTGTCCTTGATGAAGTAGACGGTCGCCGCGTCCAGCGACACGGTACCGACCTCGATCATCGCCGGGTGCTGGTCGCGCGTGAACTTCCACGCGTTGCCGAGCAGGTTCTCCAGCAACGAGCGCAGCTGCCGCGGATCGCCATGCGCGACCAGCTCGTCCGAAACCGTCCACACGACGTCGCGTGGCGCATCGAAGCTGTCGACGATGCTGCGCGCGAGCCGGCTCAGATCGACGGGCTCGAGCTCGAGCTCGAGCTGGGTGATCTTCGCGAGCGAGAGTAGCCCGTCGATCAGCTGCCCCATGCGGAGCGCAGCGCCCGAGATCCGCTGCAGGCAATTTCGACCCGCGGCGTCGAGGTTGCCGGCGTGATCCTCGAGCATCACGTGGCTGAATCCGTTGATGGCGCGCAGCGGCGAGCGAAGATCGTGCGCGACCGAATAGCTGAATGCCTCGAGCTCGACGTTGACGGCCTCGGCCGCCTCCTTCGCGCACCGCAGGGTCTCGGCCTCGGCGGCCCGCTTGCGCTCCGTGATGTCACGGATGTACCCGGTGAAGCTGGGTGCGCCCTCCGTTCCGATGCAGACCACGGCGATCTCCGCCGGGAACTCGGTGCCGTCGCGTCGCATCGCCGACAGCTCCACGCGCGTGCCGAGGAGCTTCGCGATGAGCGTGTCGCGGTAGCGCTGCAGTCCGCGGGTGTGCGCCTCGCGCAGCGCGGGCGGGATGACCGTCTCGGCGAGCGAACGCCCGATGGCCTCGTGGCGCGCGTAGCCGAACAGCTCCAGCGCGGCGGGGTTGAGATCGACGATACGGCCATCGTGGTCCATGACGATGATCGCGTCGAGCGCGGCGTTCATCACCGCGGTCGTTCGCGCCTCGCTCGCGCGCAGCTGGCGCTCGGCCTCGCGCTCGTGGGTCTGGTCGCGGAACACGAGCACCACGCCCTGGATCGCCCCCGTCGCGTCTCGGATCGGCGCGCCGCTGTCCGCGATCGCGCGCTCGGTCCCGTCGCGCGACACGAGCACCGTATGGTTGGCCAGGCCGATCGTCAGCCCGCGCTCGAGCACGAGGGCCGCCGGGCTCTCGACCTCGAGTCGCGTCGACTCGTGGATGATGTGGAACACGTCGCGGAGCGGGCGGTCCCGCGCCTCCGCGATCGCCCAGCCGGTGAGCAGCTGCGCGACCGGGTTCATGCGGACGACGCGGCCGTCGGGACCAGTGGCGATCACGCCGTCGCCGATGCTGTCGAGCGTGGTCGCCAGGCTTTGCTCGCTCTGCTCGATCCGGCGGTTCGCCTCCACGAGCTCGGCGGTCCGCTCGGTCACTCGACGCTCGAGCTCATCGCGATGCTGGCGCAGCGCCGCGTCCTGGGTCTCGATCCGCGCGGCCATCGCGTTGAAGCTCGCCCCGAGCCTGCCGAGCTCGTCGCGCCGCACCGGCCGCGCGCGTGCCGACAGATCGCCGACCGCCAGCCGCGCGGTCGCCCGCGACAGCGAGCGAACGCCGGTGAGGATCGAGCTGGCGAACACCGCGCCGATCAGCAGCGCGATGACGATGACACCGGTGGCGAAGATCACCTTGTCGAGCGTCAGCCCGGCCAGCGGCGCTTCGAATGACGAGGCCGGGATCATGTAGAACGCGGTCCAGGGAACGCTGGCCAGCCGCCGCGTGACGCCGTAATTCCACGTCTGGTTGACCGGCGCAAAGCCCTTGAACAGCTCTCGATCCGGAGAGGTCGCGCGCGCGCGATCGAATTGCGCGGGGAACGGCCGCGGATCCTCGAGAAGCTGCCGCGTGCGGCCACCGAAGCGATGCTGAGACACCGCCGTCTCGAGCGTCGCCGGATCGAGCGTCCCGCCCGGGTGAAACACGATGTCGTCGCTGTACGTGTGTGCGATCCGGATGCCGTCGCGATCGAACACCACCGCGAAGCTCTTCGATCCCGCGAGCTCGTTCGAGCTGCGCGCGACGTCCCATAGCGATCGCGCACGGATCCACAACACCGCCACGCCGATGACGTGCCCATCGCGCGTGACCGGCGCGGCGTAGGCGATCGTCGGCACACCGCCGACCGCCTCGACTACATGAATCTCGGAGATCGCCGTCGCGCCATCCCGTGCCTGGTGAACATACGGCAGATCGATCGTGGTCGAGATCAGCTCGTGCTCCGTCGCGGTGATGACACGCCCGGTCGGATCGAGGATGCCGGCGCCGCGCAGATTGCGATCGGTGGCCGGATGAACGGCCAGGATCGCGCGTGCCGTGTCAGCCCGCACGGCGTCGCCCGGTTGCGCCGCGAGCGCGACGGTGGCCGGCAGCGCCGCCAGCGCCGCCGCCGAGCGTTGATATCCCCGGTTGAACGTGTCGAGCTTGTCGGCGAGCTGGTCGGCGCGCGCGATCAACAACGCGGCGCCCTGGGCGTACACCTGACTCCGGGCCTGTCGAAGATCGATGTACGACGTGATCGCGAGCGGAACGACCGACGACGTCGCGAGCAGCGCCGCGATCTTCAACCGCAACGACCAGTCCCAGAACCGCACCTCTGCGAGGATCCCCCCGCTTTGCTCGCCACGCAACCGTCCGAATCGTGAGACCTCGACGGTGCAAGTCAATGGCGTAGCTCTACATCGATCTCGGAGGCGCGAATGGCGGTATAGGCGTTTATGGTTCTCGCGATCCGGTCGCGCGCCGCAAGGCGGCATGGACCACCGCCAGCGTCGCCGCCAGCGCGGCAGACGCCGCCGCGACGCTGAACAGCAGCCGGCCGCCGCCGCGCTCGAACAGCGCGCCACCGCCCAGATTGCCGACCATGCCGCCCACCGCGGCCGCCGCGGCGAACAGGCCTTGTCCGGCGGCCGATGCGCGCGGCCCCGCGTACTCGCGCACCAGCGTCGTCCCCGACACCCAGTACAGCGCGAAGCTGAACGCGTGGAGCGGCGCCTGGATCACGAGCGCCGCCGTCGAGGTCGCGACCGACAGCAGCACCCAGCGCGCCGCACCGATCGCGAACGCGGCCGCCAGCGTGTGCTCGGCGCGCACCCGCGCGAGCAGCGCGCCGCTGAACGTGAGCAGCACGACCTCCGCGCCCACCCCCACCGCGACCACCAGCCCGAGGAAGTCCTTGCCGTAGCCCAGGTGCCGGAGATGCAGCGCCAGGCCGGTGTCGTAGCAAACGCCGGCGGCTTGCCCGAACACCACGGCGGCGAGAAACCACCACAGCGAGCGGGTCTGCAGCAGCCGGCCGATGCCACCCAGCGCGCCCGCCTCGCGACGCGGCGGCGCCGCCGGCATCTGCCAGGCGCACACGACCAGCGCGCCGAACATCGCCGTCGTCACCCACACCATCAGGCGGATCGACGTCGCGTCGTACAGCGCCCCGGCGAGCAGGGCCATCGCCAGGTAGCCCACCGAGCCCCACGTGCGCAAGCGCCCATACGAGCCGCCGTGGTGCACGACATGCTCGTGCGCCGTGGCATCCGCCAGCGCGATCAGCGGTGAGCGCGCCAGCGCGAACGCCGCGAGCACCACGGTGATCGCGACGACATGGCCGCCGACCACGCCGAGCGCGGCGAACGTCACCGCGGTCGCCGCGCTGAATCCGCGCAACAGCCAGATCCGCGCGTGCCGCGCATCGGCGAGGAGCCCCAGCAGCGGCGGCACGAACAGGCCCATGATCGGCACGACCGCCTGGACCTGCACCGCCGCGGCATCCGACAGCCCGACCGACGCCAGGTACAGCGACAGGTAGGGTAGGTACAACCCCATCGCCCCGCACAGCGCCAGGTAGTACGCCCCGATCGGAACCGCGGATGGACGCATCGGTGCGACTACTGCGCCGCGCGACCACGCGGTTCAAGCTTGCTCGCGATGACGACCTTGGACACGAACTGCGGCTCGGCCGACTCGACGGTAAACCCGGCCTCGCGGAGCAGCCCCGCGAGATCGTCCTCGAGGTAGTCGGCGTAGAACGGCTCGTGGAACTCGCCCGGGAACGCGCGCAGCGCGGTCGCGATCTCGGCGCTCTCGGCGAGCTGCGCCGAGTCCTCGATCACGACCATGCCGCCGGGGCGCACCACGCGGTACAGCTCGCGCACGACGTTGCGGCGCGCGTTGCGCGGCAGCTCGTGGAACAGGTAGACGCTGGTCGCGACGTCGAAGGTCGCATCGGCGAACGGCAGCGCCTCGGCGTTCTCGACCGCGACCGCGACCTCGGCGAGGTTGTCGAGCCGCTTGCGCGCGAGCCGCACGTAGGCCGGCGACAGATCGACGCCGTACAGCCGCAGCGCGGGATGCGCCTGGCCGAGCTGATGCAGCGTGCGGCCGGTGCCGCAGGCGACGTCGAGCAGCCGCACGTGCTCGGCCCCACCCGCCGCGCGGACGAACCGGGTGATCGGCGGGATGATCTGCCGGCGCATGACATCGGCGGTGCCGCGAAACAGCAGCTCGACGCCGAGCTCGTAGACCTTGGCCGAGTGCTCGGTGAAGTAGCCGTCGGTCTGCCAGTGGAACGTGCGCCGGTAATAGGCGGGGTAGCGATCCTTGTCGACCGCCGGGATGTCGCGAAAGTCCCCCGACCGCTTGCGGCGCAGGACCCGCGGCGTATCGCGTAGCAGCCGCGGCAGCGCCCGCATGTAGCGCCGCACCGGGATGTCGAACAGCAGCTCGCGCGGGTACAGGCCGGCCTCGACGTTGGCCAGGTCGCGCGCGTGGAGCTCGTGGCGGCGGCGCAACACCGCGCGCAGCTCCGCGATGCCCAGCGCCGGACGCGGCGTCCGCGACACCAGCCGCGCGGCCTCCTGGACCAGCGTCGCCTGGATCAGAAATGACCAGTGCTGCGACCGGTACGCGAATCGATCGAGCGGTCCGAGGATGGCTGGCATGAGGCTTAGATGACCCGACGACGCCGAGGTCGTAGCAGGACCATACCAACCGGAAGCCCAAGCGCCAGGGCGCCGGCCCCGCCGTTGCGGCCATCGCAGCAGCCGGACTTCGCGACGGGAGCCTCGACCGTGCCGGGGCAGCCATACGACGGCGACGGCGTGCAGCCGAGCTGGCTGCAGACCGAGCACCACATCGCCGCACAGTCGGTCTGCTGCGGCGTGCCCGCCCCGCAGGGCACCGCGTCGGTGAGATCCTCGTAGCGCAGGACCTTGGTCCAGATCCCGGCCTCGGGATCGGTGGTCTTCATGATGCCGGCACCATCGCTGGCGGCGCCGGTCGAGCTGTAGTTCTGCGTGCACGCCCACAGCTCGCCGGCGGAGCTCTCGACCAGGCAGCTCATGTGGGGCGGGTTGACGAGCGGCGTCCAGGTGTCGCCGTCGTCGTGCGAGATCTCGGCGCCGAGCGCCTGGGTGCCGAGGATCAAGTCGTGGTGGCCCGACGGGTTGACCGTGGCGCGCACGACGAACGCGTCCAGCGTGGCGTCCTTGTGCGCGATCCGCTGCCAGGTCACGCCTTTGTCGACGCTGCGATAGATCGATTGCGTGGAGATGTTGTCGTCGTTGGTCACGCGGAAATACACATGACCGGGGTCGTCGTTCGCGATCCCGACGATGTCGATCGCCGAGTTCGCGGCGAGCGCGACGACGCCGGGGTCGAGCGGCAGCGCCTGCCACCCGGCGCCGCCGTCGTCGCTGCGGAACACCACGTTCTGCCGGACCGTCCCCGCATCGCCGGGACCGGGGACGTAGGCATAGCCGCTGACGTACAGCACCTGCGGGTTGGACGGCGCGACCGCGATCGACTCCCACCAGCTGATCGGCCCGGCCGGTTGCCCGGCGGTCGCAACGAAGCTGACGCCGTCGTCGGTGGTCTTGTAGATCTGGTAGTCCTCGACCACGTTGTGCGCCGGATCCGCGTGCTGCGCGGCGCCGTCGTACAGCGTGTGATCCGCGCCCAGCGCGGCGGTCGACACGAACGTGGTACCCGAGGGGGTCGGACCGAACGTGCAGCCATCGCGCTCGACCTTGATGCCGTCGAACGTGGTCGCGAACAAGGCGCCGGACGGGCTGAACGCGTAGCGCGGATCGTACTCGCCCGAGTAGCCCACCGCCTTCTCGCAGATCCACGCCCAGGTCTTGCCGGCGTCGTGCGAGATCACGAGCCCGAAGGTCAGGCCGACCGCGACGTCATCCTCGTGGCCCTGGCGAAACGTGATCGACGATGTCCCGGGGGGACGGCCATTGGCCGAGGCGCCGCGCGCAGTCGCGGCGACCACGAGACATGCGATGACGACGCGCCGGATCATGCGGGATCCTAGCCGCGCCCGAGCGTGTCGGCGAGCCGGATCCACGTGGCCGATCGCACGCGGCTACGTGGCGAGGCCGATTTCGCGCAGCCGCTGCGCGAGGTAGTCGCCCGCCGTGATCGCAGGAAACCGTACGACACCCCCGGTGCGCGCCACGCAGCTCGGCAGCGGCGTGAGGTCGACCTCGGCGCGCGGATGCACGAAGCACGGCATCGAGAACCGCTCGCTCGACGCGTCCGCCGGGTTCACCACGCGGTGGGTGGTGCTCTTGTAGAGCCCGTTGGTCGCGTTCTGCAGCATGTCGCCGGCGTCGACGACGATCGTATCGAACCCGGTGTGCACCGGCATCCAGGTGCCGTCGCGGCGGAGCAGCTCGAGGCCCTCGCTGGTCGCGCCCGACAGCAGCGTGATGAGGTTGATGTCCTCGTGAGCGGCGGACCGCACGGCGCCCGGCGGGGCGCTCGCCGCGACCGGCGGGTAGTACAGCACGCGGACGATCGTGTCGCTGTCGGTGGCCAGATCGCGAAACCGCCGCGGTGGCTCGCCGAGGTAGATCGCGCAAGCCTCGAGCAGGATCTGGCCCAGGCCATCGAGGTGGCGGTACAGCTCGACCAACGTGGGCCCAAGCTCGGGCAGCTCGCGCGGCCAGACGTTGGGGCCGTACACGCGGTGGACCGGATGATCGTCGGGGACATCGGGCCGGCCGACCTGCCAGAACTCCTTGAGGTCGGGGGCCGGCGAGTCCTTGGCGTGCTCGGTGCCGAACCCGGTATAGCCGCGCTGGCCGTAGTTCGCCGGGTTGTGGTAGCGAGCTTTCACCTCGGCCGGCAGGTGAAAGAATGCGCGGGTGGCCTGGTAAGCGCGCTGGGTGAGCGCATCGGAGATCCCGTGGTGCCGCACCGCGAAGAAACCGATCGATGTCAGCGATTCGCCGACGGTCTGCACGAAGCCGTCACGCGCCGCACCGCCGGCGGTCCAGTCGCGGAGGTCCACTACCGGGATGTTCTCGGCCGTCACCGCACCAGTATGGACGATCTACCGGTCGCGGATTAGGTCGGCGCACCGAGTCTGCACTGGATGCGGTTCAGGTCTCGGCACGCGCCAGGTCACGCCTGACCTGCTTGGCAGGTCTTGGCACGCGCGATTCTCACGCGAGGGCGCTCCGGAACGAGACAAACGAGACACCGTCCCCGTCAAGAGCCCGGTTCCTCGACGGGGAGCCGCACGCGAGGGCGCTCCGGGACGAGACAAAAGCGACGCCGTCCCCCATCAAGCCAGCCGGCGCACCAGCGCCTCGACCCGCGCTGGGGTGACGACCAGCGCCTCCTTCTGGGCGCGGGTCAGCCGCTTGATCGAATACTCGAGGCGCAGGGCGCGGCTCTTGTCGCGGCAGCCGCGGACCAGCACCACGTGCAGCGGCCCGCGACCGCGGGTGTAACGAGCGCCGGTCCCGGCGTCGTGCGCGGCGATCCGCTGCGCGACGTCGCGCGCGATCCCGCAGTACAGCGTGCCGTCGGCGCAGCGCGCGACGTAGACGTACCAGGCCACCGCGCGATCACCCGATCTTGTGCTCGATCTCGGGCGGCGATGCGAAGAACTGGTTGCGCTTCGGATCGTTGAACCGGGCGTAGTCGATCAGCCACGGGGTGACCTGGGTGGCGCCGTTCTCGAGGCGGATCGTCGCCGCCATCGGCGTCACGCCGCGGTAGCTCGACTCTTCGGGCAGGTCGTTGTTGTCCGCGCCGCCCGCGGAGAACAGCGTGATCAGCGACGCCTGCTCGCCGTACATCGGCCGGAACCCCGCGTCGATCTTCTCGTGGCCGCGCAGCATGATCGAGCAGCCGAGCTTCTGCATGAAGCTCTCGAACTGCAGCCTGCCGAACGGGAACCGCGCGTTCTGCGCCTGCAGATCCTCGGGGATGATGTCGGCGGTCGACGGATCGGACCACAGCATCTGGAACCGCAGGTCCGGATCGTTCAGCGACGCGAAGTCGACCAGCTTGGCCTTGATGTCGGCGTCGCGCGGGATGCCGGCGTGGACGAACATCATGTCGTCGAAGAACAGCATGTTCGGCAGCTCCTCGAACAGCCGCATGTACTCGCCGAACACCTCGGCCGGCATGTGATTGACCAGCGTGTTGATCGCCTCGGCCGGCTTGACGCCGCCGTAGATCCGCCCGCGATACTCGATGTAGTACTCGTGATTGCCGCGCAGCGGGAACACGTGCTCGGGGGCGGACAGGAACAGCTGCATCACCGCGCGCAGCACGCCGTTGTACGAGAACCGGCCGCGATCGATGTAGTCGCCGAGCAGGATCAGCTTGGGCTCGGGTTTTCGGTGGTCGAGCCGCCAGGCCTCGAGCTTGGCGAAGAAGTCGGCCTGGAGCAGCGCGGCCTTGAGGCAGCTGTAGCAGCCGTGAAGATCGCCGAGCACGGTCAGCTCGTAGCTCCGGCTCGGATCCGCTGGATGGACGAACACGTGGCCATCGAGGAACGGCTGCTCGCCGAGGAAGTCGGTGACCGTCTTCTTGCCAGCGAGCCGGTGCTTGCCCGCGCGCCGCTGCTCGCCGAGCTTGCTGACGAACCGCCGCATCAGATCGACATCGCCCGCGATCTGCGTGCGGATCCGGGTGGGATCCGCCGAGTAGTGCTGCTCGAAGCTCGCGAAGAACGGGTGATTCTCGTGGCGCGAACGCAGCGCCGCCGGACCTGCGATCGCGACGCGGTTCTGATCGCGCAGGACCTCGTACTCGCCGGTGTCGAGCGGCGTCGTGGCGGTGTGGAGCAGCGACTCGAGCTCTCTGCGGAACTTGTCCTCGGCCGGATGCACGCTGCCGTCGGCGTAGATCAGCTCGTCGACGGTCGACAGCAGCTCGCGCTGGTTGGCCTCGTCGAAGGTCTGGAAGATCTCGTAGCTCTTGAGCTTCAGCTTGGCGTAGACGAACTTCTCGACGTCCTCGCCATCGGCGACCGCCTCGTCGAACAGGTCCTTGACGCTGCGATCGATCTCCTCGAACACCTCGAGGAAGTGGGTGACGAACCGCTGCACGATCTCGTCGCGCGCCTGGGGATCGGCGTCGGGCATCATCGCCTTGGCGCGCGCCCCGACCAGCTGGCGAATATAGATCCGGACGAAGGTCTTCTCCGTGAAGTCGAACTCGCCGTCGATGTATCCGAACGCCGTCAGATAGAAGATGATCGCGTTCATCTGCTGCTCGGCGACGTCGGGGTTGGTGCTGAAAATAAGCATCGACCGGTCCAGCTTGCCCCGTTCGTGATTGTCGGTGCAAGCGCTGCTATGATGGGACTGGTGGGCTTACCAGCAGGCGAGCCCACGCTGCATACTCGCGCACGAGCCAGCGCATCGCACGACGGCGATCATGGTACTCGATGCTATCGGCGATGTGCCAGACGTGCGCGTCGAGCCCCACGCCCCGGAACAATCGGGCGCTGCGCCGGCCGTGGAACGGCTGCGTGACGAGCCACACGGAGCGCGCGCCGCGGGCGCGCAGCAGCGGCGCGGTCAGCCGCGCGTTATCGAGCGTGGTGCGAGATTCACGCTCGACGATCACGCCGGGCACGCCGAGGTCGTGCAGCGCCTCCGCCATCGCGTCCGCCTCGGCGCGGCCCGCACCCCGGGTCGTGCCACCGGTCGCGACGACGTAGCGCGCTGCACCCGCATGCCAGAGTGCCGCCGCCGCGGCGCAGCGCTCGGCGACCAGCGGCGACAGCGAGTCGCCGGGCCCCAGCGGCGCGCCGAGCACGACGATCGCGTCGAGCGTGGCGAGCGGCTCGCGGATCACGAGCGGCTTCTCGAGCAGCGAGGCGAGGCGATCGAGCACGCCCGAGAGATATCACGGCCGCCGGTGCGAGGCGCTCGTAGCTACGGCGCGTCGATCCGATCGGGCATGTCGGCGACGACGTAGGCCAGCGCGGCGACCGCCGCGACGTCATCGGCGAGCGCCGCCGGATCGACCTTGTCGAGCGTGTCGGCGTCGGTGTGGTGGTAGTCGAAGTAGGTGCTGCCGTCGGTGTCGACCCCGAGCGTCGGAACCCCGGACGGCACCATCGGGCCGATGTCGGCGCCGCCGTGGCCGATCGTCACGCGCGAGGCACCGATCGGCGCCAGCAGCGAGCCGATGTCGGCCACGCGGGCCTTCACCCGATCCTGGACCTCGGGCTTGGTCTGCACGGTGAACCCGCGCGGGGCGAACCCACCGCTGTCGGCCTCGACGGCGAGCACGGTGTTGGGCAGCTCGGCCGCGTGGTCCTTGGCGTACGCCCGCCCGCCGCGCAGGCCGTTCTCCTCGTTGGTGAACAGCACCACGCGGATCGTCCGGCGCGGCGTCAGGCCGAGCTTGCGGAGCGTGGTGAGCGCCTGCATCATCATGACCGCGCCGGCGCCGTCGTCGTGCGCGCCCTGGCCGACGTCCCACGAGTCGATGTGGCCGCCGATCACGACGATCTCTTCGGGCTTGTCGCGCCCGCGCAGCTCGCCGATCACGTTGGCCGAGACCGCGTCGGGCAGCGTCTGGGCGTCGCTGCGCACGTGCACGGTGACCGCCCCCTCGGCGGCCAGCCGCGCGATCAGCATCGAATCCTCGACGGTGACCGCGAGCGCCGGGATCTTCGCGACGCCGTCGGCGTAGTTCAGCGCACCGGTGTGCGGGGTGCGCAGGCTGCGCGCGGTGACCGAGCGCATGAGGACCGCGACGGCCCCGTACTTGGCCGCGCGCGAGGCGCCCGCGCCGCGGTACTGGACGGTCTCGCCGTAGCCCGCGCCGTTGTCCTCGGTCCACGTCGGCATCGCGACGTCGTAGAGCACGATCGCGCCCTTGACCTGTGCCTGCTTGGCGTCGAGCTCGGCCCAATCATGGACGACGACGACCGGCGCGGTGATCCCCGCCTTGGGCGTCGCGACCGTGCCGCCGAGCCCGAGCACGTGCAACGGTCGCGCGATCGGCTGGGTGAGCTCGGCCGCCTCCGCGCCGCGCACCCAGTGGGGCACCATCACCTTCTCGGTGCGGACGTCGTGACCGTCGTCCTTCATCGCCTGCGCGGCCCATGCGATCGCGCGCTCGAGCGCGGGCGAGCCCGACAGCCGGTTCCCGATCCGATCGGTCAGGTACGACAGCTTGTGGTAGGCCGCGCGATCGGCATGCGCGGCAGCGAGGATCTTGCCGACCGGCTCACGGTAGTGCTCGGCGAGCGTCCCGGGCTTCGCCGGCGCGGCGGCCGGCGATGCGGGAGCAGCCGCCACGGTCGTGGGGGCGGCCGATGAGGCCGTCCCGGATCCATACGACTTGGTATCGGACACCCAGTCGGGGGTGGTGCTGCGAGGCGTTGGCGCCGGGGCGCAACCGATCAACATCATCAGTACTACTGCGCGGTTCATGTTAGCTCCGCGGGCTCATGCGTTGCATCGATCACGTTGCTCGCCCGCGCTGCGGGAATACCACGCGCCGCAAGATCGACGAGCAATTCGATCACGATCACCAGCCGCTCGGCGGTCGCCGACGCCCGGCCCAGCGCGAGGTCCGACAGCGGCATCGGATGATCGAGCGGTGCGCCGCGCCCGGGGAACACGCGGTAGCGCACGCTCTCGTCTTCCCAGTACGCGATCCAGCCGTCGATCGTCGCGACCGTCCGCGCCCGCAGCCCGTCGTCGAACAGCCTGGCGAACGCCGGCGCGCTGCCGCGGGTCTTGAACCGCTCGTCGAACGACGCGTCGCCGGTCTTGAACATCGGCGCGGCGGGTGGCCCCGGTGGGTTGACGCCCAGCGCGCGCGGGGCAATCGCCCACATCGTCAGCGTCGCGCCGCGGCCGTCCTCGAAGTCACGGCCGAACACGATGTCGAGCGCCAGCACGCTGCCCTCGATCCGCTCGATCCGCAGACGCACCGCCGCGCCGCCGGCCTCACCCACGATCGTCGTCGAGGCGATCCCGGCCTCGCCGCGGGTCGTCAGGCTGTGGACGTCGCCCAGCGTGCGCTTGAGCCCCTGCGTCACCAGCGCGATGTAGGCCGCCCATGCGGGATCGGCGATCGGCGGGGTCTCGCTGGCGATCGGCGTCGCCGCGCGCTCGTCGTCGCGCACGCTGCGGACCGCATCGGCGATCATCGCCAGCCCGAGCAGCGGCAACAAGTAGTGGTGCGGCCACTTGAAGGCGTAGCCACCGAGCACGATCAGCGCCAGCCCTACCCCGACCGCCCGGCGCGCCGCGCTGGCAGCGATCCCACACGAGACCAGCGTCCACGCCAGCGTCGCCGCCGCGAGCAGGTACATCCCGAGCCGCGGATCGGGTTGCGCGGGCGCGAGCTCGATGCCGATCGCCAACCCTGCTCCCTTGGCGAGTGCGGGGTACCAGCTCCGCGCGACCAGCGCCCCGAGCGCCGCGACCGCCACCGCAGCTAGCACCGGCGTCGCCCGCGTCACCGAGCGGGCGAACGGCCGCGGCGCGAAGCAGTACGGTGTGGCGAGCGCCGCGAGGCACAGCGCGATCACGCCTGCCTGCGCGAGCACCAGCCCCGGCCCGTCGAACGTATTGTCCGGCCACACGAACGTCGCGCCGAGCACGTTGGCGCCGTGCAGCAGCAGCGGGATCGCGACGACCGGCAGGCCGACCTGGATCCCGACGTCGCGCTGCGTCCCGAAGCTCGCGAGCGTGACCGCCACGACCGATGCCGCGAACGCGAGCTCGAGTGTGATGCTCAGGGCGGCGGGTGCGTCGATCACCAGCGGCGCCGCGGCCAGCAGCGCCGTGATCCCGACGATCACGTACGCCGTCAGGGTGCGCCGCGGGCCATGCGACCGGACCGCGTGCCAGCACCGCTGGGCGAGGACCAGCGCCGCGAGCGTACCGGCGAAGTAGAACAAGAACAGCCCCACGTAGTCGAGGTACGTGTGCCACCGCGGGGGTGCGCCACCCTCCGGGCGCAACATCGGCACCGCGACCCGGTTGATCGCCACCTCGAGGAGGGCGACCAGCAAGAGCACGTGGACGGCGGTCAACCCGGCGAGGCGCTTGAACAACGAGAAAAAACGTAGCTGTATAGAGCAGTTGGGTCAAGGCGCGGGCCAAAAACTGGGCAGCTTGATATCCGTCTGTATCCTACATGTCGTGAAACTACCGATGTCTGTCGTCGTGTGCACGGTCGTGGCGAGGTCGGCCGTCGCCGCGCCGCAGGCAGCGCCGCCGGCGCTCGCGCCATCCCCGCCGGCGCTCGCGCCATCCCCGCGACCGGCCCCGGTGGTCATGCTCGACGCCGGCCACGGCGGCTCCAACCTTGGCGCGCTCGGCGTGACCGGACTCCGCGAGAAGCAGCTGTCGCTGGTGATTGCGGCTCGCGTCGCCGAGCGCCTGCGCGCCCGGGGCATAGCGGTCGAGCTCACGCGCACCACCGATCGCACGCTGACGCTTCGCCAGCGCGTCGCGATCGCCGATCGGCTCCCCGCCGACCTGTTCGTATCGATCCATGCCAACGCGTCGCCCACCCGGACCCAGCACGGCTACGAGACCTACGTCCTCACCTCGCGTGGCGTCGACGTCGATGGCCGCGCCCTGCGCAGCGACACGACGACGCCGCGCCCCGGCGTCGCCTCCGACATCGCGCTGGTGCTCGACGACGTCGAGCGCGGGGCCTCGCAGTGGGAGGCCGCCGAGCTGGCAACGCGCATGCAGCACGCTCTGCGCGAGCGCCGCGGCACCGACGGCGACCGCGGCGTCCGCCAGGATGCCCAGCACGTCCTGCTCGGCGCCACGATGCCCGCCGTGCTCGTCGAAGTTGGCTTCATCGATCACGCCCTCGAGGGCCGCCAGCTGGCCGAGCCCGCCGTCCAGTCCCAGCTCGCCGAGGCGATCACCGAGGCGATCGCCGACCAGCTCGCCGACTGACGAGGTCCCCGCCTCGAGCCAGCGCTTGCACGGCACGGATCGCCGACGCCAATGATCATTGTGCGGCTTCGTTCTTCGAGCGCGATTTTGACAGCGGCGCGCTCAAGCCCGGACAGACGTTCTCGCACACGTTCCAGATCGCGGGCGAATACTTCTACAACGACCGTGTGTGGCCCCCATATCACAGGGAAGATCGTGGCGGAGTAACCCGCACGACCGGCTTGTCGGTCCGATCGCGGATCAGCGCGGGGCCGCGCGCACGTCGTCCGGTCCGACGATCTTGAAGTCGGCTTTCTCGTTCACGGCGCAGTCGGGGCAGATCCAGTCGTCCGGAATCTGCGTCCACGGCGTACCCGGCGCGAATCCCTGGTGGGCATCGCCGCGCGCCTCGTCGTAGGTGTAGCCGCAGCCAGGGCAGCGGTAGCGCGTCATGACCGCATGCACCTCAGGCCGCCGCCGCGATCCGCTGATAGCGGGCGCGCCGCTTCGCGCTCAGCTTCGGGGCGACGTTGATCTTCGACAGATCGCCGCGCGCCCACGCGATGACGCGAGGATCCATCACCCGGCGCCACGCCCATGGCACGCAGGCCAGCGCGAACATCGCCGGATAGCCGCTCGGCAGCTCGGGCAGTCCCTCGAAGGTGCGCAGGCTCTGATAGCGCCGCGTCGGGTTCGCGTGATGGTCCGAATGGCGCTGGAGATGGAACAGGATCACGTTGGTGGCGATGTGGTTCGCGTTCCACGAATGCTCGGGTCGGCAGCGCTCGTAGCGGCCGTCCGCGGCGCGCTGCCGGAGCAGGCCGTAGTGCTCGATGAAGTTCGCGGTCGTCAGCTGCCACCAGCCGAACGCCGCCTGCAGCGGCAGGAAGATCAGCATCGTGCGCCCGAACACGGCGAGCAGCGCCGCGTACAGCACCACGGTCATCACCAGGGGCTGCACGACCTCGTTGTGCAGCGACCACACGCCCTGGCCCTTGCGCGCCAGGCGCACGGCCTCCGAGTGCCACGCCCGCCGCCATGCGCCCGGCGTCTCGCGCGCGGCGAAGCGGTAGAGGTTCTCGCCCAACCGGGCGCTCGCCGGGTCCTCCGGCGTGGCGACGTCCCTGTGATGACCGCGATTGTGCTCGATGTAGAAATGGCCGTAGCCGACCACGGCGAGCACGATCTTCGCGAGCCAGCGCTCGACCGCGGTCTTCTTGTGCCCCAGCTCATGGCCGGTGTTGATCGCGAGCCCGCTGATGAGCCCGACCGAGAGCGTGAGGCCCACGAAGCTCGACACGCTCAGCGGCCGCGTCGCCGCGTACCACGCCGCGACGATCAGGATGACGTAGTGAACGGGCACCGTGATGTAGGTCAGGATCCGGTAATACCGATCTCGGTCCAGCCGTTCGACGACAGACTCCGGCGGGTTATTCGCATCCGAGCCAATCGCCAGATCGGCCAGCGGCAGCCCCACATACCACACCACCAAGGTCAACCAGTTCCAGCCACCGGCCCCCGTGATCGACGCCAGTCCGATGCCCATCAGCGGCATGCAGATCCAGATCGGCGACAGCGCCCACGCCCAGCGCTTGCGATCGACGTAGCGGTCCGGTGACACCTCCGACATCATACGACCTTCACCCATCGAGGAAGTCTATTCCAGCGCGCGCCGTCTGTCACGCCAGCGGTTCCGCCGCGCCGCGCGGAGACCCGTCGCCCCGCGGCCGGCGGCGTGAATCCTCGCGCGGCATCCACAGCCGTCCCACATGTGCAGCGCGCCGAACGAGGCAGTATACGGCAAACCAAGCGCGGACCCGGCAAGTCCGGATCCAGCGGTCGGTTCAGGCGGGGCGCAGCGCAGCGAATTGCTCGGCGACGCGACGGGTGTCCCAGAACGCCTCGCCTTCGTAGGTCCGGCCGTCGCGCAGACGGACGCGGTCGATGCCGCGCCAGGTCAGCGTGCGCGGCCCCATCGGCGCCGTGGCGACCCACTCCACGAACACCGCATCGCCGGACGCGGCCCACCGCACGACCTCGAGCTTGAGCTGCGGCAGCTGCGCGATCACTTGCTTGAAGTGGGCGATCACGCCCTCACGGTCGCCGGGTGCGGTCATCGGCGGGGCTACCGGGGAATGAAGCGCCATTCCTGATTCAGGGTCCCGTCACACGGGAATTGCTTCAGCTGAGCTCCGTTGGCGGTGCTCGCGCCATCGACGCCGAGGCACATGTTGCTATTCACGTTCTGGAACGTCAACACGGGATTGGTCGCCGTACCACCGACCAGGGTCAGGAGCCAGATCTGATTCGACGTGCCGTCACACGTGAACTGGGCGACGTTGGCGCCCGCGGTCTTGCTCGCGCCGCTCACCCCCATGCATTTGCTGCTCTTCGAGTTTGTCACGACATTCTGAGCGTTGCTGTTGCCCGAGCCGAGCCAGTTCTGGTTGCTCGTGCCGTCACACGTGAATTGCTTGATCAGCGCCCCGTTGGCCGTGCTCGCGCCATCCACGCCGATGCAGCGGTTGGACTTGCCGTTCTGAAACGAGGCCAGGTTGAGCGCCAGCAACGCTTGAGACAGCTCACCACGCGCGGCCGACGAGGCCACCGCGAACCCTGGTTCCACCCCCAACGCCTGAGGCGCCACACCGAGCGTTTCGTCGGATGGTTGGTCACCATCTTCCACGCCGCATGCCGCGAGGGAACACGCAAGAGCGATCCAGGCAAACTTCGATTGTTTCATGATACCTCCACGATGTGATGAACGACTAACGATCTCGGAGCAAGCGTGACACCGCGATGACGCCAGTGTCGCAGCTGGACACAAGGCATCACTGGCCAGCGAGGCACCCTTGGCGGTGCATCCATCGCCAAGCGACTCGAAACCGCGTCGACCGTATACGCAGGCCGCGGCGCGTAGGCTTGCTTTCACAAACTGCGGGGCCGATGCAGACTCGACCAAGCACGCCGACGACGCAGGGCAACTCCACCTGTGTCACGCCCGACGGATACCAGTGCCAGTCATCAATGGCAAGCATTTGAGGTGGCACTATCCCGATCTCTTGTCGGTCGATCGAGTCATAATGACCATCGCGAGATCATTCACTGCCCAGTGAGAGTCACCGGCCGGGTTACACCGTGCACTTCCGTGGTCAGTGTGGCATTGGCGCGCGCGCCACCCACGCTGACAAGGCTCTGCCGGGCTCGAACGTGTGGGGCGGCATACTCAACGCAGCAGCGCTACCGTCGCAGCCTGCATGCTGTACCGCGGCATGCGATGGTGCCCATGCATCGGGTGGGCCGCGATTCTACGTCCGGATGACTCGCTCCCGGCGAGCATCCCTGGGCAACCACCGCGGACGTGGATAGTCTCGGTGCGACGCTGCTTCGTCGGGCCAGCCAGCAGAAAGGGAGTGTTGCGCCATGGGATCTCGCTCGCGCATCGACGCGCTACTCGATCGGGCCGTCGTCACCGTCGTCTTGTGCGTGGCCGTCGGCCTGGCGGGCGCGCGTGCCGCGCGTGCGCAGGTCGAAGATCCGCGACAGGCGTGGCTTCGCGGCTCCACGGCAGGCGTCTTCCTGCACTGGGGAATGTTCACGGCGCCGCTACATCTCGACTGCGCCGCGTGGGAGCGCGACGTCACGGCGGGCGGCTGGTCCGCCGACTACTGGGTCGACCAGGCGCGCAAGCTTGGCGCGAGCTACATCGTCCTGGCGACGTTCCACAGCCGGCTGGGCTACGCCCGGCCGTGGCCGTCGAAGATCCCCGGCAGCTGCGCCACCCAGCGCGACTTCCTGGGCGAGCTGATCGCCGCCGGCAAGGCGCAGGACGTCCGGATCATCCTCTATGTGACCGACGATCCGCAGTGGCACATGGAGCAAGGCGTCGAGATGCTCGACTCGGCAGCGTACTCGGCCTACAAGGGCGCGCAAGTCGATCTGACCACCCGCCCGGGGTTCGGCAAGTTCAGCTACGATCTGTTCTTCGAGGTCATGCAGAGCTACCCGGAGCTCGCCGGGTTCTGGATCGACAACGACAACGAGTACTGGGAGACCAATCACCTCTACGAGCAGATCCGGCAGATCCGTCCATCCTGGCTGCTCAGCAACAATAATGAGGATACACCGATCATGGACACGGTCAGCAACGAGCAGAAGACCGGCATGACTCCGTCATATGACTACCCACAGGCGATGTTCACCCCCATGCCTCGGCTCACCGAGGCCGACTACAAGCTGCCGACCACCGGTGAGTGGTGGTTCGACGGCGGCGATCACCCGGTCGACGTCCGCCTCAGCACCGGCCGCTACATCACCAACGCAGGCTCGTCGATGAAGTCGCTCATGGCCGAGACCGCGATGGTGAACGGCCAGTTCCCGGTACCCCAGGTCCAGTTCAACGACTTCATGGCGGGCTGGGTGCCTCCGATCGAGTCCTCGCTGGTGGGCACCGAGGGCGGCGGCTACATGCACGGCGGCATGCAGCCGGGGTTCTGGAACGACGGCGCGCACGGCGTCATCACGGTCGAGCCGGGCGCCCGGACCCAGTATGTCCACGTCGTCACCCGCCCCAGGACGGACATGGTCCGGGTGCGCGACAACGGCTACCCGGTGCTCAGCGTATCCGACCTGCGGACCGGCGAGGCGATGCGGTTCGCCCAGTCCGGCGGTAGCCTCACGATCCTGGGCATTCACGCCTGGGACCCCTACGACACGGTGTTCGAGGTCCAGACCGCCGGCCAGCGGCTGTTCTACGATCCATCGACGCTCACGGCCTTGGCGTCGTCATCGCGCACCGGCCAGCCGGCCAAGAACCTCGTCGACGGTAGCTTCGAGAGCTTCTGGGACTCGGGCGCCCAGCTGCCGGTCGCGATGACGATCGATCTCGGCGGGCGCCGGCCCGCCGCGTTCCTCGCGATCAACGAGCGCGAGTCGTCGCCGACGTACGCGCGGGAGAGCTTCGGCCGCCCCGAGGACTCGGCGCGGATCAAGGACTACCGCGTCCTCGTGAGCAACGACGGCGCGGCGTGGCGCCAGGTGCGCGCCGGTGCGCTGCGCAGCGCCCGTGGCGTGCAGTTCCTCGATATCGGCCTCCAGATCACCCGCTACATCAAGCTGGAGGTGCTGAACACGTGGGCTGGACCGCAGGCGCCGCGGTTCGTCAACCAGCTGCAGATCGATGAGATCAAGGTGGGGTACGCCTATCCGTTCCACTTCGGCCCCGCCCTGCCGCTGGAGGCCGAGTCGCTGATCAACCGCGGGAGCCGCGGCCTGCGCGCCGACCTCTGCCTGGCTTGCTCTGGCGGGCTCCAGGCGGTCGGGCTTGGCGGCGGAGAGCGCCGGGCCCTCACGTTCAGCGACGTCACGGTGGCCGCGGCCGGTGACTACCGGCTCGAGATCGACTACACGGCGGCGGCAGACACCCAGCTGTCGGTCAGCGTCAACGGGGCCGCGCCGGTCGACGTCGCGCTCGTCGCAGATCGACCGGACGTCCCCACGCCCGCCGCGATCGCAGTCGCGCTCCGCGCCGGGGCCAACACCGTGACGATGTTCAGCAAGGCGCTGCGTGGCCCCGGCATCGACCGGCTCGCGGTCGGGCCGCTTCCCCCGGCGTCCTACGTGCCGACGACCCGGCTGACCGTCGCGCCCGGCGGGCTGCAGTGGGTCGGGCCCGGGCCGCAGTCGATCAACGTCACCGCGGCGCTGCGGCTCGACGTCGACGACGCGATCGAGCAGGTGCAGTTGGCGCCGGTCGTACCCACCGGCTGGTCGGCCGGCTCCGCCGCCACGGCCGCCGCGCTGCGGCTGGGGCAGACCCTGGACGGCGCGTGGACCGTCACCTCGCCGCCCGGCCAGGACGTCGGCTCGGTGACCATCCCGATCACGGCCTCGTTCCAGTTGCTGGGCCGCACCAAGCAGGTCACCAGCCAGCTCAGGCTCGCGCGGCGCCCCGCGGACCGCGTGTTCATGCGCGAGGCGGAGGACTCGAGGAACCAGATCGGCAGCGCGGGCGTCACCAGCTGCGGACCGTGCTCCGGTGGCCAGAAGGTGCGTAACCTCGGCGGCAGCACCGACGCCTTCGTGATGTTCAATGACGTGATGGTGGACGCCGCCGGTGACTACACGCTGTTCATCGAGTCGACGGTGAACGGCACGCGGTCGTACATGGTCAGCGTCAACGGCGGCGCTCCCGCCGAGGTCTCGGTGACCGATGTCGGCAACACCACGCCGAGGACCTCCACGCTGCGCGTACGGTTCCAGGCTGGAGCCAACACGATCAAGATCTACAACGACCGCAACGCGGCTCCCGACCTCGACCGTCTGTCGGCTGGCCCATGAGCATCCCGTCAAGAAAGGCCTACTCGAGATGACCGAGATGACCAGGATCTATCCGATCGCGATCGTTGGCCTGTGGATCGCGCTCGCGCGGCCGGCATCGGCCGACGAGGAGCTGACAGTCGCGCTGAACTTCCCGCAGAGCGACGCGACCTTCACCGAGATGAAGAAGCTCGCGCAGGCCTACGAGAAGGAGACGCCCGGCGTCAGCATCAACGTGGTCAGCCTGCCCAGCTACGAGAACACGATGAAGACCAAGATGGCGGCCAGGGACCTCCCGGACCTGTGGTCGACGCATGGCTGGTCGGTGGCGCGCTACAGCGAGTACCTGACCCCGCTAGGGGGCGAGCCGTGGGCGTCGAAGGTAAACCCGCTCATCAAGCCGGTCATCACCGACAACACCGGCAAGATCTTCGTCCTGCCGCTCGATGTCGACGTCGCGGGCATCGCCTTCAATCGCGAGATCCTCGACAAAGCAGGGGTCGATCCGCTCGCGATCAAGACCTGGGACGACTTCCGGGCCGCCTGCGACAAGGTGAAGAAGCTGAAGAAGATCTGCGTCCACATCGCCGGCCGAGCGACCGACTCGTGGACGGTGGGCAACTTCTACGACTGGGTCGCACCGTCGTTCCTCATCACGAACGAGAAGGCCAATTCCCGCGCTGCGCTCAAGGCCGGTTCGTTCGACTGGAAGAACTGGCGCCCGGTGGCCAAGCTCCTGGTCGACTTCCGCGACGCCGGCTATCTCAACCCCGACTACATGCAGGGCAACTGGCTCGACGTCGGCAAGAAGCTCGCGTCGGGGGACGCCGCGTTCGGCTTCTTCGGCAACTACGTCATTGGCGAGGCCAAGAAGTACAACCCCAAAGGCAAGTACGGCTTCATCCCGCTGCCAGCGGCCAGCACGGACGACACACCGTCGGTCATCACCGGCGAGCGCGTGACGCTCGGCGTGTGGAAGGACACCAAGCACAAGGCGACGGCGTTGAAGTTCCTGTTGTTCATGTCCAGACCCGACAACGTGAACAAGATCGCCACGATCAACGGCAACCCGACCGGGCTGGTGGGCACCGGCTACAAGTCCGACGAAGGTGACCTGGCGCCGTACTTCCGCGAGGCGATCCGCGCGAGGGCCTTCTCGTACTTCGACCGCGAGTATCTGCCGAGCGGCATGTGGGACGCGATGTGCAACACCGGCATGGGGCTGCTCGCGAACACGATGACCCTCGATCAGGTGGTCGCCAAGATGAAGAACGACTACGACAGCCTGAAGTCCCGATAGCGCGGCATCGCGACTCCAGGTCTACCAAGATGAGGTTGCTGTACCGGAAGGCGAACGCGCTGTATGTGCCGGCGCTCGTGCTCTTCGCGGGGTTGGTCGTCTATCCGTTCCTGGACGGGATCCGGATCTCGTTCACGAACTGGAACGGCTATTCCCAGGACTACGCGTTCATCGGCGTCCAGAACCTGAAGCGATTGGTCGACGACGACAACGTCAGGACCGCGTTCACGAACACGCTGCTCTACGGCTTCGGCAGTACGTTGCTCCAGCAGCTCGCGGGGCTGGGCTGCGCGGTGCTGCTCGACAAGCCGTTCCGCGGAAGGACCGTTGCCCGTACGATCCTCTATCTCCCGGTCCTGATCTCCGCGGTGATCATGGCGTACATGTGGTCGTACCTGTTCGAGTACGACGGCGCGCTGAACGACATCGTCGGGCTCGTCGGTGGCGAGCGGGTGCTCTGGCTATCGAGCGGGGCGCTCGCCGTGCCGCTGCTCATCGTGGTCAACACGCTCCAGTACATGGGGGTGTCGATGGTGATCTACATGGCGGGCCTGCAGTCGATCCCCGGCATGTACTACGAAGCCGCGGGGCTCGACGGCGCCTCGCGCTGGCAGCTGTTCCGGCACGTGACCGTGCCGCTGCTGTATCCCGCGTTCGTCACCAGCATCACGGTGAACCTGATCGGCGGGCTGAAGCTATTCGACATCATCCGGGCACTCACCAACGGCGGCCCTGGCTACAAGACCCACTCGCTGTCGACGCTGATCTACTCGAGCTATTTCGAGAGTCAGCTCGCCGGCTTCGCCAGCGCGATCGGACTGCTGCTGTTCGTGACGGTGCTGTGCTGTGCGCTGGCCGCGCAAGCGGTGTTCCGGCGCCTCGAGGTCACGCTCTCGTGAACCGGCCGTGGCGGTCGCTCGTGGCGGTGATGATCTGTCTGGTCCAGGTGGTCCCGCTCTACATCACGGTCATGGTGGCGCTCAAGCCACAGACCGATCTGTCGTCGTACTGGGCGTGGCCGGAGCAGCCGGCGCCGGGCAACTTCGCGCAGGCGATCGAGGACGGACACCTCGTCCGCGCCGGCCTCAACACCTTCGTCATCACGGCGGTGTCGACCCTGCTGGTGGTGATCCTCGGCGCGATGGCAGCGTATCCGCTGGCGCGCCATCGGTCGCGCCTGAACGCGGTCGTCAACACGTTCATCCTCTCCATCCTGATGATCCCGGCGCTGAGCCTGCTGGTCCCGCTCTACGTCATCTTCGTGAAGACGCAGGCGATCAGCACCTATCACGGCATCATCCTCACCCACGTCACGTTCAACCTGCCGCTCAGCATCTTCATGTACGCGAACTTCATCCGCAGCATCCCGCGCGAGCTGGACGAGGCCGCGGTGCTCGACGGCTGCAGCATCTACTCGGTGTTCTTCCGCGTCATCCTGCCGCTGCTCAAGCCGGTGACCGTCTCGGTGGTCCTCTTGACCGCCGGCGCCGTGTGGAACGACTTCCAGTACTCGCTGTATTTCCTGCAGAAGCCGGCGATGCAAGTCCTCACGCTGTCGATCGCCTCGTTCTTCGGTATCTCGGGATCCGATCCACACGTCGCCGCGGCCGGGGCGCTCCTCGCGATCGCGCCGATGATCCTCGTCTACCTCGTGCTCCAGAAATACTTCGTCAAGGGCATGATCGACGGCGCCCTCAAAGGCTGAAAGAAAGGCCGGTACGTGAGCATCCACTGGAATCCCGAGACCAAGGAGCTCCATCTCGGAAACCACGAGATCAGCTATGTGCTGTGCGTGTTCGGCGACGGCCGGATCGGACAGCTCCACTTCGGTGGGGCGCTCGATCCCGGGCGCAGCTACCGGCACCTTCAGCCGCGCGACCTCGATCCCAGCGACCACGCCTCGCCCGAGGGGCTCGGCTTCGAGTACCCGACCCACGGAGGCGGCGATTTCCGGGCGCCGGCGCTGGCGCTGGCGGTTGCGGACGGCTCGCCGGTCCTGGACCTGGTCTATGCCGGTCACCGCATCATCGCGGGAAAGCCGCCCTTGGCCGGCCTGCCGTCGACCTACGTCGAGACCGCCGCGGAGGCCGACACTCTCGAGCTGGAGTTACGCGACGCGCCGAGCGGCGCCGAGGTCGTGCTGTCGTACACCATCTTCCGCGATCGCGCCGTGGTGTGCCGCAGCGCGCGGGTGAAGAACGCGGGCACGTCCCGCCTCAGCGTCGTCTGCGCGATGAGCGCCAGCCTCGATCTCGACGGCGGCCCGTGGGACATGCTCCAGCTGTCCGGGCACTGGGCCCACGAGCGCCAGCTCGTACGGCGGCGGGTCGTCCAGGGCAGCCAGTCGATCGAGAGCCGGCGCGGCGCGTCCAGTCACCACCAGAATCCGTTCGTCGCTCTCGAGCGCCCCGGGACGACGGAGGACACCGGCGAGGCGTACGGGTTCAGCCTGGTCTACTCCGGCAACTTCCTGGCCGACGTCGAGCTCGACGGCGCCGGCATGACCCGCGTCCGGATCGGGCTCAACCCGGCGGGGTGGTCCTGGTGCCTCGAGCCCGGGGACGAGCTCCAGCTGCCCGAGGCAGTGCTGGTCTACTCGGGCCACGGCCGGGGTGGCCTATCGGACACCTATCATCGGCTCTATCAGACCCGACTGGCGCGGCCGCCGTGGCGCGATCGCCCGCGCCCGGTCCTGCTCAACAACTGGGAGGGGACCTACTTCGCCTTCACCGAGGGCAAGCTCCTGGAGATGGCGGCCGCGGCGCGCGAGCTCGGCATCGAGCTGTTCGTGCTCGACGACGGCTGGTTCGGCGAGCGCGACTCGGACACCAGCTCGCTCGGCGACTGGACGGTGGACCGGCGCAAGCTGCCCGACGGGCTCGACGGCCTGGCTCGCAAGATCGAGGCGCTGGGCATGAAGTTCGGCCTCTGGATCGAGCCCGAGATGGTGAGTCCGAACAGCCGCTTGTTCGCGCAGCACCCCGACTGGGCGATCGCAGCCCCGGGCCGGCGCCGGACCCAGATCCGCAACCAGTACGTGCTCGATCTGTCGCGCCCCGAGGTCGTCGAGTGGGTGCACGACACCATCGCGGCGGTGCTGGCGAGCGCGCCGATCAGCTACGTCAAGTGGGACATGAACCGCAACATCACCGAGCCGTTCGCCGCGCATCTGCCGCCCGACCGCCAGGGCGAGCTGTTCCACCGCTACATGCTCGGCGTCTATTCGGTGTACCAGCGCCTCACCGCGGCGTTCCCCGAGATCCTCTTCGAGTCCTGCGCCGGGGGCGGCGGGCGGTTCGATCCAGGCCTGCTCGGCTACGCGCCGCAGGCATGGACCAGCGACAACTCGGACGCGATCGCGCGGCTCGGCATCCAGTGGGGGACCTCGCTGGTCTATCCGCCCGGCGCGATGGGGGCACACGTCTCGGCGGTGCCGAACCACCAGGTCGGCCGGGTGACGCCGCTCGCCACCCGCGCCGCGGTCGCGTTCTTCGGTGTGCTCGGCTACGAGCTGGATCCCACCGCGCTGTCCGCACCAGACCGCGCGGCGATCGCCGACCAGATCGCGTTCTACAAGCGACACCGCGACGTGCTCCAGCGCGGCCGGTTCGTCCGGCTGATCGGGCCGCACGGCGACGACAGCCGGGGCGATGACCAGCGCAACGACGTCGCCTGGATGTGCATCTCCGACGACCAAACCCGCGCCGTCGTCGGCTTCTACCGCGTCCTCCAGCACGCGGGGGCTCCGTCCCTCCGGCTCCGGCTCCGCGGCCTGTCCGCCAGCGCGCTCTATCGCATCACCACCTGGCCCCAGGCCGGCGATCCGGTCGATCAGGATAACGCCGGTCTGCGCGGCGGTGACGAGCTCATGCGGGTCGGCCTGCTCGTCGCGGCGGAGCGAGGCTACGGGACCCGCCGGGGCGACTTCTGGTCGCGCCTGTTCGTGCTCGAGGCGGGTGAGATGCCAGGCGACCGCTCGCGGGACCGCTGATCAACGACCCCGCCAGACCCGGGCCGCCCCGCGGTCACGAACCAGCGCTGCGCCGGCGCTTATGGCACTCAGGGCACTCAGGGCGCCCGTCGCTTCGCGTCCCAGTTCTGCTCGAGGTTGCGAATCAGCGCCGGGCTGAACTGACATTCGGCCTGATCGCGCGCGTACAGCGCCATGTAGCGGCGGAACACGTCGAGCGGCTCGTCGCCGACCCGCAGCGCCTTGCGATTGGCCGCCGCGCTGACGGTCCCGGCGCAGGTCAGCCGCACGGTGGCCTGCGCGATGGCCGCATCCATCCCGTCTCGCGGCACCACCTCATCGCACAGCAGGGCGCCCTCCGGCGACGCGGCGGCAAATCCGCGCTCGTAGAGAATGGCCTGGCGCGCGAGGCGGTCGCCGACGGCGCGGGGCAGCCGAAGATTTGCGGCGCCCGGGATGATGCCCTCCTTGCGCGCCGGGAGCGTGAAGTACGCGTCCTGCTCGGCGATCACGCGATCCATGGTCAGCAGGATCTGGCAGCCGCCGCCGATCGCGAACGCCTCGACGGCGGCGATCCATGGCTTCTCGATCGTCTGCTCGGGCTCGTCGGGGGCGAACAGCTCGCCGGTGTGTCCGCGGTACAGCTTGTTCACGAATCCCAGATCGCGAACCAGGAAGAAGTCTACGAACGAGATCTTGCCGTGATAGAGGTGGGTGAGGTTGATCCCGGCGTTGAACACGCGGCGGCCGGCGTACTTGGGATGGCTCATGACGCCGCCGCGCAGCACACCCACGTCGATCGCGGGATCGAGCAGCACCAGGTCGATCGCGATCTCGAGCGGCAGGACGGTCGAGTCGTCCTCGGCGTTGAGATACGCTGGATTGCTCAGGGTCACGTGGCCCGCGGCGCCGATCCGCTCGACGCGCACCGGGCCAAGCTCGGCGACGCCGTCGGCCCGAAACCGCTCGATGAGGCGCTCGGCGTCGCGCGTCGGGCGGAGCATGGTGTGGATGAGGTGCAGGCCGGTCGTGGGGCGCGACAGCAGATGGCAGAACAAGATCCCCTGATCGATCTCCACGCCGTCCTTGTCGCGCTGGGGCAGCTGGCGCTCGCGGCCCACCGCGTCGCGCGACGGCACCAGACCGGGGAACCGGTCGGCCGCGGCGTAGACCAGGTCCTCGGCGCGCAGCGGCCGCGCGTGATCGTCGGTCAGCGCGCGGTACACGTCGTCGGCGTGGACGCGGAGGAAGCGAGCCCGCGCGGCGCGCGCATCTCGCTTCACGGCTTCGGCTGCCAGCGCCTCGGCGTCCGAGCGCCGTGGCTTTGGCGGGAGCTGCGCGAGCGCGTCGTCGCCGTCGCGGCAGACCGCGGCCAGCTGGCGAGCGGCCTCGTCGAGCGCCATGACTAACGTACCCGCCGATCGACGACCCGTGCGGCCTTGCCTTCGCTGCGTGGCACGTGGCCGCGCTCGAGGACGCGAACGGCGACCGTGATCCCGGTCTGCGCGTGGAGCTCGTGCGCGAGCCGCGCCCGCAGCTGCTCGCGATCGAGCCCATCGCGCGCGGGCTCGCACACGACGCTCAGGTCATCGAGCGCCCCGGGGCGCTCCACGATCAGCTGGTAGTGAGGCGCCAGGTCTGGAACGCCGAGCAGAATGCGCTCGACCTCCGAGGGATACAGGTTGACGCCGCGAATGATGAGCATGTCATCGCGGCGCCCTCGGATCCGGCTCATACGCACCGTGGTGCGGCCGCAGATGCACGGCGCGACGTCGAGGGCGGCGATGTCACCCGTGCGATAGCGGAGCAGCGGGAGCGCTTCCTTGGTGATCGGGGTGAACACGAGCTCGCCCTCGACGCCCGGCGGAACCACCTCGCCGGTGTCGGGATCGATGACCTCGGGGAGGAAATGATCCTCCTGCACGTGGGATCCGTTGCGCGCCTCGCGACACTCGGCCGACACGCCCGGCCCGACGATCTCGGACAGGCCATACAGATTCACCGCCCGAAGGCCGAGGCGGCGCTCGATCTCCGCGCGCATCGCCTCGGTCCAGGGCTCGGCACCGAACACGCCGAGCTCGAGGTTCAGCGTGCCCACGTCGATCGATGCCTGGTCCAGCGCCTCGGCGATGTTGAGCGCATACGACGGCGTGGAGCACAGCACGCCGGCGCCGAAGTCCTGGAGCAACATCGCCTGGCGCTGCGTGAATCCGCCCGAGATCGGCACCACCGTGCAGCCGAGCAGCTCGGCGCCTTGATGTACCCCCAGGCCACCGGTGAACAGGCCATATCCGTAGGCGTTATGGACGACCATCCCGGGCCGTACGCCGGCCATGGCGAGGCAGCGCGCCATGACCTCGCTCCAGATCGCCAGGTCATTCTTGGTGTAGGCGGCAACCGACGGCTTTCCGCGCGTCCCGCTCGACGCATGGATGCGGATCACCTGATCGCGCGGCACCCCGAGCAACCCGAACGGATAGTGGTCGCGGAGATCGGACTTCGTGGTGAACGGCAACCGCCGCAAGTCGGCCAGGGAGCGAAGGTCCCTGGGATCGCCGACGCCCACCGCGCGCAGGCGCGTGGCGAGCGGCGCCACCGCGCCGAGCACGCGCGCCACGCAGGCGCGAAGCCGGTCCAGCTGCAGCACCGCCATCTCGTCGCGCGACAAGCACTCGGCCCGCGGATTCCAGATTGCCATTGGCCCTACATTACCTATCATGACCTATCACGCACCACGCGCCGCGCACGATGACGGGGAACCGGGAGTGGCCGGCACCGATGTGCCAGGCTGTGAGCGTAAGCGGGCCTACCGGCGTCGGGGACGAGTGGCAGGGGTGCTGCGGATTGCTCGCGATGAGCACAGGTCCGCGTGGGCCTCGACGACGCCGGCCTCCTCCGGCAGTTGAGGTAGCGTGGTTCCACCGCTCACGAGGTCCGCATGGCGTCTCCGCTTGGTCGCGCCGGATCGGCCTGGACCGAACGCTCTCCGTCCACCCACAGTGGTGCGCCCTGTGGTTTGTCTACCGCTTGGGCTTGGATGGCGCATTCTGCGGCGGCATCCACAGCCGGTCCGTGGTGTGGACACGCACCCGACGGCGATCCGGTTGAATCCGGCTGCAGGTACACATCACTACGTGTATCCATGTGCCTGAACGCTCACCTGATTTTCGTTCACCTCAGAGGTCGCTCGCGCGCACACCAGCGCCGCTTCCGATCGAAAGAAGACGTGGCGACCAGCCGACGAAGTCGGCTTTGTTCGACCGGCCTTGAGCTCCGCAGCTGTCCTGGCATTCCGGACAGCCGCGTCGCATGCGGTCACTTCGCCTATCGCGCGTTGCGTCGCGGGATCTCGACGTAGAGATCGCCGGCTACACACTTTGACACAAGAGGTAGCGAACCCGAGAGCTACTCGCCGGCTCAACAGTCGCTGCCAAGGAAGCGGTGGAAATCTGAGATCACGTCCCCCTTGTGAGAACCGCCCGCCTTCTTCGCCATGCGTCGCCAGTGCTCGTAGACCGTCGCCTCCGAGCAGTGGCAGATCAACGCGATCTCCTTGTCACTCATACCGTCCAGATACATCCGCAAGATCATTCGCTGTTGCTTGCTGAGCACGCGATCGAGCGAGTACGAGGCGAATATCGACTCGAGGTGTGTGGTTCGTGGCGCCGGCGGCAGCGATGCCCGTGCCTGCTTGTTAGCGAGCGAGAGACGAAGCGCAAGCCCGGTCAGCGCCAGCGAGCTCACCGGCTTGGTCAGCGACGGCACGCCCTGACTCAACAGCTGCGCGGCTCGCTCTCCGCTCATCTCCGCGGCGAGCGCGATGGTCATCGCGAGCGGGAACCGCTTGCGGGCGAGCGGAACCAGGTCCTGCGTATCAGCGTCCGGCAGCTCCAGATCGAGAAACACGAGCCCGGGTGCATGTAGGTCATCGCGCGCCGCGCGCGCCCGTAGCTCCTCGGCGGACTTTGCCCATTCGACGTCGATGGTAGCCGCCGCCATGCTGTCCAGCAGCGATTGTCCAACCAGCCCGTCGGCGGTGATCAACAGCACACCCTCACCGATCGACTGCTTCGGTTCTGTCATCAACTCCCTCTGCGGCGAAACCTTAACCGAACATTACCCAAAGAACAAACTCGATGAAGTGTTGAAACATAGCGATATCAAGTGTCGGCCTGCCTTGCAGGATGCTAATGACGACCCTCAGGTTTCTGATTGCCTGTTGAGTCCTGGACACCCGCCGCACGCTCTCGCAACCCGCCGGGGCCCCAAGCGCCTTACATCCAGCTCACATGTAAGGCATCCCCTGCGAGCGGCTGAGCAACATCTGCACTCGGCGTGCAACCGTCTGGGGTCCTGCAGCGTCTGTTAGCACCACGAGATCGCAGGCCATGACGCGCCAAGTACAGAGTCCCCTGATCATCCGTATGGAGTCATCACGAGCATAGCAAGCTGCCAGTCGAGGCAACCCCAGGCCCATGCCGAGCAGCCGGCTCGTGCCGCACCGCGTCCGCAATCACGTCCGAAGCCCCATGCGGATTGGCTCTGGAGCTATCCGATTGGTGCAACATAATGCAGCATGATGCGCAGTAGCGAAACTAACGACTACGTGATCACTCGCACCGCATCGCCGCACCGGACCCGACCGCAATGAATACGCGCCACACGACCATCGCCGCCATGGGCGATGGGCCTCAATAGGCCAAGCAATGACATGCCTCGCGATGGCCACAAACCCTGCTCCCGAGCGTCTCCTTGCCCGGCGCGGCGTTGGGCTCACTCGCCCCTGCTTCACGTACCGTTCGCGACTCGCGTTCGACGCTCATCTCCGCCTCCAAGATACGGACCCATCGTACAGCCGTGCGCGCCCCGAGCTTGCTTCCGATTCTTCGGGTCGCGGAAGTCCCCCATTGCACTCCGAAACACGCGTTCTGCGCTGTGCGTTCGTGTGTCCGCGCCACGACCGCCACGGTATAGTCGAGCGTCCCACCCATGGCCGAGCTCAAGAAGACGTTATGCAATCGCGACTGCCCGGACGTATGCTCGATCGTAGCGACGGTCGAGCATGGGCGCGTCACCAAGCTGCAGGGCGACAAGGCGCATCCGATCACCCAGGGCTTTCTGTGCCAGCGCACGAGCCAGTTCCTGAAGCGGCAGTACGCGCCGGACCGGCTCATGACGCCGCTGATCCGTCGCGGCGGCACGCTGCAGCCGGCGACCTGGGACGAAGCGCTCGACCTGATCGCGGCGCGGCTCTTGGCCATCAAGCGCGAGTCGGGCCCCGCCGCGATCCTTCACTACCGGTCGGCGGGGGGCATGGGAATCGTCAAGCATGTGACGAGCTACTTCTTCGAGCAATTCGGTCCCGTGACCGAGAAGCAAGGTGACATCTGCAGCGGCGCCGGCGAGTGGGCGCAGAACACCGACTTCGGCGACTTCGAGGTCAGCGACCCACAAGATCTACTGTCGGCGCGCCAGATCATCGTGTGGGGACGCAACGTGTACGTGTCGTGGCCGCATTCGATCCCGGTGCTGCGCGAAGCGAAGGCGCGGGGCGCAGAGCTCGCGCTGGTCGATCCGGTCCACCACCGGACGGCGGAGCTCGCCGATCGCTACTGGCAGCCGCGGCCGGGCGGTGACTTCGCGCTGGCCATGGCGACCGCGCGGCTGGTGTTCGAGCGCGACTGGGTCCACGCCGATGCCGCCCGGTGGTGCGATCACCTCGCCGAGTTTCGCGCGCTCGCCGAGTCACAGTCGGTGTCAGCGTGGTGCCACGACGCCGATCTGCCCGAGGCGGCGGCCGAGGATCTCGCGGCGCGCTTGCACGCCGGACCGGCGACGATCCTGGTCGGCTGGGGCATGGGCCGGCGGCGCAACGGCGCCGGCATCGTGCGCGCGCTCGACGCGCTCGGCGCGATCACCGGCAACGTCGGCGTGCCCGGTGGCTCGGTCTCGTTCGAGGCCAAGCGCCGGCGCTCGTTCGACGTCTCGTTCCTGGCGGGCAACGCGCCTCGCCGGGTCCGCGAGCCATTGCTCGGCCAAGATATCCTCGAGGCCACGGATCCGCCGATCCGCGCGGTGTGGGTGACCGCCGGCAACCCCGTCGCGATGCTGCCCGACTCGGCGACGATCGCGCGCGCGCTCGCGACCCGCGAGCTGGTCGTGGTGGTCGACCCGTTCCTGACCGACACCGCCGAGCTGGCGCACGTGGTGCTGCCGACGACGACCCTGCTCGAGGACGATGACGTGCTCGGCTCGTATGGCCATCACTACATCGGCGTGTCGACGCCGGTCGTGCCGCGCCCCGAGACCGTGCGGTCCGATCTGGAGATCATGCAGGCGCTCGCCGCCCGCGTGGGGCTCGGCCCAGCGCTCGCCGGCGACGCCCGGGCGTGGAAGCGGCGCGTGCTCGGCGCGGCGCTCGCGGAGCGCGGCGTGACGCTCGAGCGGCTCGAGACCGAGGGGCCGGTCAAGAACCCGTTCGTCGGCGAGATCGCGTTCGCGGATCGGCGGTTTGCGACGCCGAGCGGGCGCGCGAACCTCATGACCGAGCCGCCACCGCCGGCCCCGGTGCCCAGCGGCGAATTCCCGCTGTTTCTGATGTCGCTGTCGACCGAGAAGGCGCAAGCGTCGCAATGGGCGCGTCCGCTCGACGGCCCGCTGGAGGTGACCGTGCATCCCGAGGCCGCGGCCGGCGTCGCGCACGGCGGGCTCGCGCGGCTCGAGTCAGCGGTCGGATCGATCGCGGTGCGCGTCTGCCACGACCCGGCGCAGCGCCGCGACGTCGCGCTCGTCCCCAAGGGCGGCCGATTCCACACCGGGCTGTGTGCCAACTCGTTGATCCGCGCGCGGCTGTCGGATCACGGCGAGGGCGCCGCGCTCGATGAGCCTGTGCGCCTCGTCCCCGGGACCTGACCACCGCGCGACCATCCGCGATGCGCGCTGAGGTATTCTCGGCGTCGATGATCGATGACTTGCTGTCGTACCTGCGAGCGTCCCCGACCCCGTTTCACGCCGTCGATCAGGCGCGCCGGCGGCTCGAGGCACACGGGTTTCGCATGCTCGACGAGGCCGAGCCGTGGGACCGGCTCGCGGCCGGCTCGTACCTCGTGTCGTCCAGTGGCTCGAACCTGTTCGCGTTCGTGTTGCCCGAGGCGCGCGAGCACCGCCGGCGGTTCTGCATCGTCGGCGCGCACACCGACAGCCCGAACCTGCGGCTCAAGCCCAACGCCGAGTACAGCTCCGAGGGTTACGCGCAGCTCGGGGTCGAGGTCTACGGCGGCGCGCTGCTCAACTCGTGGCTCGATCGTGACCTCGGCGTCGCCGGCCGCGTGCTGGTGCGCGACGACCGCGGCGCGATCGCGAGCCACCTGGTGTGCATCGACCGGCCGCTGCTGCGCGTGCCGCAGCTCGCGATCCACCTCGATCGCGAGGTCAACGACAAGGGGCTCGTGCTCAACCGCCAGGATCACCTGGCACCCGTGCTCGGGCTCGCGAGCAGCGGCCCGGTGTTCGGCAAGCTCGTCGCCGACGCCGCGGGGGTCGCGATGGATCGGATCGTCGGCAGCGAGCTGATGCTGTTCGACGTGGCGCCGCCGACGCTCGGCGGGGCGTCCGGCGAGTTGATCTTCTCGGCGCGGCTCGACGATCTCGCGATGTGCCACGCGGCGATCGCGGCGATCCAGCGCGTGACCCGGCCGACGGCGATCTCGGTCGTCGCGCTGTTCGATCACGAAGAGGTCGGGAGCGGCAGCGCCGCAGGGGCCGGCAGCGCGGTGTTGCCGCGCATCCTCGAGCGCCTGGTCGCCAGCCGCGAGGAGCTCCACCAGGCGTGCGCACGCTCGACCTGCATCTCGGCCGATATGTCGCACGCGGTGCACCCGAACTACGCGAGCCGCCACGAGCCGCGCCACCGCCCGCAGCTCAACGGCGGACCGGTGATCAAGACCAACACACAGCAGCGCTACGCGACCACCGCGGCGACCGCGGCGATGTTCGCGGAGCTGTGTCGCGCCGAGGACGTGCCGGTGCAGCACTACGCGCATCGCACCGATCTGGCGTGCGGCAGCACGATCGGCCCGATCACGTCGACCCTGCTCGGGATCGCGACGGTCGACGTCGGCAACCCGATGCTCAGCATGCACTCCGCACGCGAGCTCGGCGGCGCCAAAGATCCGGAGCTCATGACCCGCGTGCTCACCCGCTATCTCCACGGCTGAGCGGTACGCTCATCACCGCGTACTTCTTGGCAGAGGAAATCTAACCGTGCCGATCCGCTACACCACGGAAGACACACGCTCAGTCAAGCAGGCGGACGCTGACGATCGCGTTCAGAGCGAAGTCGAGCTCACCGGCGGGGCATGGGCGCAAATGACCGCCGAGCAGCGAGCGCAGGTTCGAGCTCGCCTTCACGATAAGAAACAACGAGTGCAGGCCGCGCAGGCCCGCAAACAAGCGGAGCAGAAAACACTCGAGGAACGAGTGGCGCAACTCGAGGAGCGGCTCACCCGACTTGGGGGCTAACCGATGACGCCGGCGCGATGGGTCAGCCGGGCAAGATCTCGCGCAGGTAGTGCTCGAGGTCGCGGTCGGGGGAGCGCTGGCGCGGGTAGCCAAGCGAGACTTCCTCGAAGCGGACGCCGTCGATCCACTGGGTCGAGCGGATGTGCAGGTGGCCCGACACGACGACGCGAGCACGGTAGGTGGCGTGCCACGACTCGGTCAGTCGCGTACCGCACCAGATCGAGAAGCGCGGGATCGCCGGGAGCCGGGCGAGCTCGCGGCGCAGCGGAAAATGGTTGATGAGAATGGTGCCGTGATCGGCGGGGATCGCGTCGAGCCGAACGCGGGCCGCCGCGCAGCGGGCGTGGCACCACGCCGGTCGGGAGGGATACGGATCGGGATGCAGGACGACCTCGTCCGTGCACTCGATGCCGGTCTCGCGAGCCCACGCCAGCGCGTGGTCCTCGGCGATGTCGTCGGGGCGGAACGAGTAGTCGTAGAGCAGAAACAGCGGCGCGAGCACGCAGGGCGGGCCGTCGCCCGGCCACACGACGTAAGGATCTTCGGGCGTGACGACGCCGTGCTCGCGGCACACCTCGACCCACCGCAGATAGCGCGCCTCGCCGCGCAGCGTGTCGGTGTCTCCCGGCATCGTCCACAGCTCGTGGTTGCCGGGCACCCAGAGCACGCGGCTGAATCGCTCGGTCGCGATCCCCAGCGCGAACCGGAGGTGTTCCTCGGTCTCACCGAGGTCACCGGCCAGGATCAGCCAGTCTCCGGGGTGCGGGGACAGCGTGGCCCACAGCCGGCGATTGGCTTCGAAGCCGACGTGGAGGTCGCTGATCGCGTAGAGCTTCACAGCGTCGCCGTCACGCGCGCGAGCTGCTGGGACAGCGAGCCGAGGAACGCGCTCCGTGCGCTCTGAATGAAGAAGTGCCCGCCGGGAAACATCTCGCGCTCGAACTCGGCCGACGTCTGGTCGCGCCAGGCGTCGAGCTCCTCGATGGTCGCCTTCTCGTCGGTGACGCCGCCGAACGCGGTGATCGGGCACGCGAGCGGCGGCTCGTCGGCGTAGCTCTCGGCCTCGATCAGGGCGATATCGGCCCGCAGGATCGGCAGGAAGTACGCGACGAGCTCCGCGTCCGCCAGCACCGCGTCGGGGATCCCGCCGAGCCGGCGCAGCCGGGCGATGAGTTGCGAATCGGACAGCTGGTACATCGGCGACGGCTCGGGAAGCTGCGGCGCACGCCGGCCCGAAACGAACAGGTGCGCGGGTCCCGTGCGCGATCGGCGGCGGAGCTCGCGCGCGAAGCTGAACCCGATCGTCGCGCCGAGGCTATGGCCGTAGATCGCGAACGGCGCCTTGAGCAGCGGATCGATCGCGTCGGCGAGCGACCTGATCAGCCCCGACATCTGCTCGAGAGGTCGCTCCTTGGCCCGGGTGTCGCGACCGGGTAGCTCGATGGCAAACACCTCGATGTTGGCGGGCAGCGCATCGGGCCACGTCCGGAACGCGGAGGCACCGGCACCCGCGTAGGGGAAGCACAGCAACCGGAGCACAGCCTTGGGGTTGGGGCGGGGGCGGATGATCCACGGCTTCAACGGCTAACTCCCTTCATCGGCTCGAGGGCGGTCGGCTCACTGGCCCAGGACGGGCTCGGTGGCCGCGTCGCGCTTCCACGCCTGCATCCCCGGCAGCGCGGCGATCGCGGCGACGTACGCGCGACAGGTGCCGTCGAGCGGTACGCCGTAGGTGGTGAACCGGGTGGTCACCGGCGCGAACATCGCATCGGCGATCGAGAACCGGCCGAACAGGAACGGTCCGCCGCTCGCGGTGAGCTCGTCGCGCCAGATGTCACACACCCGGCGGGCGTCGGCGAGCGCCTCCGGCGTGTGGCCGTGTCCCGGCTTCTCCAGGGTGACGTCCATCGGCATGTTGTCGCGCAGCGCCGAGAACCCCGCGTGCATCTCCGTGCTGATCGCGCGGGCACGCGCCCGCTTGGTGCGATCGGACGGCCACAGCTTCGCCTCGGGCGCGAGCTCGTTGACGTACTCGCAGATCGCGAGGGTCTCCCAGATCACGACGCTGTCGTGGTGCAGCACCGGCAGCCGCCCCGCCGGGTTGACCTTGAGGATCTCGGCGCGCGTATCGCCGCGCCGGAGCCAGATCGTCTTGTCCTCGAACGGCAGTCCGGACTGCACGAGCGCGAGATACGGACGCAGCGACCACGACGAGTGGCGCTTGTTACCGACATAGAGCGTGAGCGTCATAGGCAACACTGTATCAGCCAGACAGGATCACCACGCAGCGTCGCTAGACGCCAAACTTCGCGAGCTTCTTGTGGAGGCCCTCGCGGGTGATCCCGAGCGTGACCGCCGTCTTGGTCTTGTTGCCCCCGTGGTCGCGCAGCGCCTCGGTGAGCAGCCAGCGCTCGACCTGATCCATCATCTCCTTGAGGGTGCCCTTCTGCGGCGCGATCCGCGTGACCGTGCCCTCGATCTTGCGCAGCCGCGGCGACAGGTCGGTGATCTCGATCCAGTGGCCGGGCTCGGCCTGGATCACGAGGCGCTGGATCTCATTCTCGAGCTCGCGGATGTTGCCCGGCCAGTTGTACGACGCCATCGCGTCGAGCGCGTCCTGGGTGAACCCCGGGAGCTCGACGCGGTACTCCTCGGAGTAGCGCTTGAGGAAATGTGCGGCCAGCGCGGGGACGTCCTCGCGGCGCTCGCGCAGCGGCGGCAGCGTGATCGGAAACACCATCAGGCGGTAGTAGAGGTCCTGGCGGAACCGCCCCTTCTCGACCTCGGCGGCCAGATCGCGGTTGGTCGCGCAGATGATCCGGACGTCGACCTGCTTCTCGCTGGTCGCACCGACCGCGCGGATCGTGCCCTCCTGCAGGACGCGCAGCAGCTTGGCCTGCAGGGCCAGCGGCATCTCGCCCATCTCGTCGAGGAACAGCGTGCCGCCGTCGGCGATCTCGAACAGGCCCTTCTTGTCGCTGTCGGCGCTGGTGAACGCGCCGCGCTTGTGGCCGAACAGTTCGCTCTCGAGCAGGTTCTCGGGCAGCGCCGCGCAGTTCTGCGCGACGAACATCTTGTCGTGGCGCTGCGACTGATGGTGGATCGCGCTGGCGATCAGCTCCTTGCCGGTCCCGGTCTCGCCGCCGATGCACACCGTCGCGCGGGTGTCGATCACGCGCTCGAGCTGCGAGAACACCTCCTTCATCGCCGCCGAGTCGCCGATGATGTTGTCGAACTTGATCTTGTGCTCCTTGCGGCGGAGATACACGTTCTCGCCACGGGCGCGCTCCTCGGCGATCCGCAGCCGCTGGACCAGCGTGGCGTTGTCGATCGCGAGCGACGCCTGGGCCGCGAGCAGGAGGCCGACCTCGAGATCGGTCTCGGTGAACATCCCGGCCGAGGCGCGGTTGTCGGACTGGATCAGGCCGATGATGTCGTCCCCGCGCCACAGCGGCAGCGCGAGGATCGAGAAGATCTGGCCGCCGAGGATCGACTCGCTCGATAGCGCCTCCTGCGCGTTGGCGGTGAGCACCGCGGCGCGATCGGCGAGCACGCGGCGCAGCACCGCCCGGCTCGCGCGCACCGGATCGGCACCCGCGGCGCGCGGCTGCCCCTTGGTCCGCTCGCGCGACACCGCCAGCGCGAAGCGATCCTTGTCACTGTCGGAGCGCAGCAGGATCGCGACGTGGGTCGCCCGCGGCAGCAGCTGGAACGCGGCCGTGATGCAGGCCTCGATCACCTCGCCGGGCTCGAGCCGCGCCCCGAGCGGTTGCACCGCCTTGTAGACCCGCAGCGCGGCGCCCGGATCGCGCTCGATCTGGTCGGCGACCGCGGGCAGGTTCATGATCGACCGCGACGCGATCAGCCGATCCCCGAGATCGGTGTCGTCGCTGTCGTCGCCGATCCGCACGGCGATCCGCACCGGGTCGTGGTGGTTGCCGAGCAGCAACACGTCGCCATCGGCGAGCGCGACTTCCCAGCGCGCCGTCGCGTCGACCGGCAGGCGCCTGCCCTCGCGCTCGACCGCCGAGCCGTTGGTCGACCGCAGGTCGCGGAACACGTAGTGATCGCCGACACGCGTGATCTGCGCATGATCACCCGACAGATGAAAATCGCTGACGATCACCGTGCTCGACGGAGATCGACCGATGGTCGTAGCTCCGCCGCTGGTGGGGACGCGATGCAAACGTTGCGTCGCGGTGCCGTGGAGGATTTCGAGAACGATCACTGAAACGTGGCGCTACACCACTCCCTGACCGAGATTTATACTGCACACTGAATCGCGACGCATGCCGGGACTCTCGAAAGTCATCGTGCTCGATCCGGACGTGCGCGCCTGCCGGCAGATCCAGCTCGGATTCGAGCGCGAGGGGGTGCCCACGGCGACCGCCTCCCTGGATCTGGGACCTGCAGGGACGCTGGAGCTTCCGGGCGATGACGCGGGTTTGGTCGTGGTCGGGGGCGTCGATGGCCAGAGCCTCGACCTCGTGCGCCGGGTTCGCAGGCTGCTCGATGACCGCCAGCTGGACGCGCCGATCGTATTCGCGGGACGTGGGGTTGCGCGCGATGATGCGCGGGCGGCCGGTGCCGATGAGGTCGTGCTGCGACCAGCGTTTCTTCGCGACGTCGTGACGATCGGGAGGTTGCTGCGAGGGCTGCCGGCGCGCCGGCGCAGCCACCTGGCGGGAAACCTGGTCGAGATCACCGGCGTGTACACGCTGGTGCGGGCCTTTACGGCGCTCGGCCGCAGCGCCACGCTCACGCTGATCCGCGGGTTACGGCGCGGCGAGATCCGGTTCTATCACGGCGAGGTGACGTCGGCCCAGGTCGGGATGATCCACGGCCAAGCCGCGCTGCATCAACTGCTGCTGTGGACCGACGCGCGGTTCGACTTCCACCATGAGGATGTCGTGCGGCGCCAGCAGATCCCGATGAGTCACGACGAGCTGTTCGCGGACGCGGAGCGCTTCCTCGAAGGCGTGCGCGACTCGAGCGGCGGGCTGTCGCCGTCGGTGGTCCTCGAGCCGAACCTGCCGCGCGTCCAGTCGCTCGGCAAGCAGATCCCCACCGAGGTGTACGGCGTCCTGCGGATGTTCGACGGCCATCGCATGCTCGCCGATGTGCTCGAAGACTCGGCGTACCGTGTGTTCGAGACCCTGCGAGTAGCGCAGCGCGCCGTCGACGCGGGCCTGTTGCGCGTGGTCGATCGGCAGCCGCCGCGCGCGACGTGGCGGGCGGTGCTCGCGATCGAGCACTGGCTGGTCGGCAGTGAGGTCCGGGACACCGTGGTCGATGCGCAGCCGATCGCGCCCGTCACCGACGTGGTGGCACGGCCGCTGCGCCCGGCGGTGGAGCGCGACGGGCGCGACAAGAATTCTCGCAAGCGGCGCAAGAAACGCCGCCGCGTCGATACGCCTGTGGTCGCGCCCCGCCCCGCGGCGTCCGTCGCGGAGATCGACTGGGGAGCGCTGGTGCCGCGGACGGTCGGTGCCGAGGTCGGGCCGCTCGCCGGCGTCGTGCCTGCCGCGCATGTGTCCGGCGAGATCGTGATGGCGACGCCGTCGTTCGCACGCCAGCACCAGGCCACCCAGCCCAAGGTAGTGTTCGACGAAGCCGCCGAGATCGCGCGCGACGCCGCCGACGCACCGGCCGGGGTGGCGCAGGTCGAGGTCGCGGCCGTGGCCGACGCGGATCCCCGGACGACGCCGGCCGCCGGCGCCGATGCGCACGCGGAAGCGATTCGCGCGGTCGCAGCCACCGTGAGTCTGTCAGGTGAGCCGCCCGCCGTTTCCGACGACTCGCTGCTCCACGACACCAAGCCCGAGCGCCTGCCGCGCCGCGGGCCGATCACGATGCCCGGCATGGCGGTCGCCGAGGCCGCGAACGCGACCCTCGTGGTTCACGACGCCCTGACGGTCGATCCCAGCAGCGCCACGACCGCGAAGGTCCCCGCCACGCTGCCCCCGTCGCCCGCGCCTGCCGAGCCCTCGCCGTCCATGACTGCCAAGCCACACCCCGCGCAGGTCGTCGCGCGCCCCGCTCCCGCTCGCAGCGAATCGGCGCCGTCCGAGATCACCGACGAGCCGTCCGACGGCGTGATCCGCCAGCACATCATCACGGCCGAGACGGCACCGGTCAAACGCCGGCGGTTGCCCAGCGATCCACCCGGCGATGACGATCGGCCTGGCGATGCCAACGGCGAGATCATGATGCCGCATGACCAGCCGGCCGTGGAGCCACGCCGCAGCGAGCCGTCGATCCTGATCGCCGACCTCGCCGCAGCCCAGGCCACCGTGAGCGGGTTTACCAGCGACCTCGCCACGGCGCCGGTCACGGTCAACGCCGCCTCGCGATCGAGCGAAGCCGAGGTCGCCGCCACGCGCAGCGACGCCGTGGCGTTCAGCGAGATGGAGGAGGCGTTCTTTCGCGCCGGGCACGACAAGGACAAGGAAGCGGTGGTAGCCCCGCAGCCGCTGCCCGAGTCGTTCGACGATCTCGACGTGGGCTATCGGCCCCTCGGGTTCTGGGATCGCCTGCGCGGCAAGGCGCCGCCGCATCCCGACAAGAAATAACGCCAGCCCTGAACGTCAGGGCGCCATCCACAGCACTTCGAGCCCGCCCCGCGGGCTACTCATCCGCAGGCGGACCTGCTTCGCGGTCGGTCCGAAGATCGACGCGGTGCGCGGAAACCGCGCGATGTACGGCGTGGCGAACTCGCCGAGCGCTGGAAACTCGGCGCGCACCACGTACACGGGCCGGCGATCCTTGACGATCTCGAGCGGCTCGATCTCGTCGCCCTTCTCGTCGATCAGGACGACCCGCCACACGCTCTTCTTGCCGCGATCGAGGTCGTTCTCGCGGCGATCCCAGGTCGTCACCATCACCTCGAGCTCGTACGGCCCGGCGACGTCGGCCCGGGACTCCGCCACGTGCTTGGCGCGAGCGTCGCCGGTCAGACCGCGGATCTCGGCGTCGTGCACGGCGTGCGAGGCGCGCCACTCGGCCGACTTGAGCGTGGCGACCAGCTCGCAGACCTCCTGGTACTCGCCACGCAGCTGCGCCTTGCGCGTCCAGTCGTCGACGACATCGCCGTAGTCGCGAATCGTCGCCGGCCAGTCCTCGGTCAGCCGCACCACGGGACGTGTCGAGCTACACGCCGCGAGCCAGACCAGCGCGATCGCCACGCGGACGGAATGGATGACACGGGGCAGGTCGATCACGGGGTGGTCTCGGGCCCGTCGGGCAAGAAGTCGCGCCGCGTGAACAGCGTGGTCAGCGGGGTCTCCTTGACCACCGCCTCGCGCCCGCCCTCGAGCCGATCGACCAGGCCCAGGGCTGCCACGACGTGCAGGCCGGCGAGCCGCGCGCGCTCGATCGCCTTGAGGGTCGCCGCGCCGGTGGTGACGACATCCTCGACGATGACGACGTCCGCGCCGGGAGCGAGCTTGGTGGTCTCGAGCCACTGGTTGGTGCCGTGGCCCTTGGGCTCCTTGCGCACGATGAACGCCGCGCGGGGCCGGCCGCGCTGGAAGCTCACGACCGAGGTCGCGGTCGCTAGCGGATCTGCGCCGAGCGTCAAGCCTCCCACCGCCACGGCGTGGGGGGCGATCTCGTCGATCACGGCGTGGAACAGCTCCCCGATCAGCGTGGCGCCCTCCGCATCGAGGCTGACCTGCTTGCAGTCGATGTAGAAGTTGGACTTGCGCCCCGACGACAACACGACCTCGCGCTCCTGAAACGCGAGGGTCCGGAGCAGGACAAGGAGGCGATCGCGCTTGGTGGCGAGGTCGGGCCGGTCGACCAGTAGCTGCATGCCGGCAAACGCTACCACGCGCGCGAGTCGATTGACGTTGTGGGGATCACCCCCTAGAGTCCACGGACCTTCGTGCACCTCGTCGACGAACACGACGCCGTTCCGGTCCGCTCGACGGACGACCTGCTCTCGTACTTCGAGACCGCCGGCAAGCCCGCGTCGCGCTGGCGGGTCGGCACCGAACACGAGCTGGTCGGGGTTGTAAGCGCCGGCACGGGTGTGGGCGAAGCCCCCCCGTACGAGGGCCCACAGGGGATCGGCGCGCTGTTCGGGTGGTTTGCCGCGCGCTCAGGAGATCCGGTTCTCGAGGACGGTCATATGATCGCGCTGTCGCGCGGCGACGCCCAGCTGACCATCGAGCCGGGCGGCCAGTTCGAGCTCGCGGCGCGGCCGGTGACCGACGATCGCGACTTCGCCGCCGATCTGAAGGCGTACGTCAGCGAGCTCGGCCTGGCGTCGCGCGAGCTGGGGCTGGCCTGGCTGTCGACCGGCCTGCGGCCCTTTGGTACCCGCGGCGACATCCCGGTGATGCCCAAGCAGCGCTACGACGTGATGCGCGCGTACATGCCGACCGTGGGCAGCCGGGGCCTCGAGATGATGATGCGGACCGCCACGGTGCAGGCGAACCTCGACTTCGCCGACGAGGCCGACGCCGCGGCCAAGCTGCGATGTATCAACTCGGTGACGTCCATCCTGACGGCGCTGTGGGCGTGCTCGCCGATCGTCGACGAGCGCGTGAGCGACTTCCAGACCTACCGTGCGTGGATCTGGCGCGACACCGACAACCAGCGGGCCGGCATCCTGCCGTTCGTGTTCGAGCGCGACGACATCTTCCGGGCGTACGCCGAGTGGGCGCTCGACGTGCCGATGTATTTCATCTATCGCCACGGCTACCGGCGGGTCCCCGGCGGCTTGACGTTCCGCCAGTTCATGCGCGACGGGTTCGAGGGCGAACACGCGCTGCGCGCCGACTGGGCGCTCCACCTGTCGACGCTGTTTCCCGAGGCCCGGCTCAAGAAGTTCATCGAGGTGCGCGGCTGCGATTGCGGCTCGCTCGAGATGATCGCCGCGCTCGGTCCGTTCATGCGCGGGCTGCTCTATGACCCGGCCGCGCGCGCCGCCGGGATCGCCCTGACCGCGAAGCTCTCGATGGCCGATCGCCAGCGGCTCGCCGACGAGGTGCCCAGGCTCGGGCTCGCGGCGCGCGCGGGGACGCACAGCATTGGAGATCTCGCGATCGAGCTGGTCGCGATCGCGCGCGACGGGCTGTCTCGGGTCGCGCCCCACGCGCTCCCGCTGATCGCGGCGGTCGACGAGATCGCGACGACGCGGCGGACGCAGAGCGATCGCATGATCGATCTGTGGCAGGCCCACGCCGGTGATCGCGCGGCGCTGATCCGCGCCCTGGCCCATCCGGGCCTGGCCGCGTAGCGCCGACGCCATCAATTTCCGTCCGTTTCTTCAGTCCTCTTCTTCGAACTCGATCGCCACGTCGTCGTCGCTCGGAGGTCGAGACGCCACGACGCGCACCGGTGACGTCGTTCGCGTCACCGTGGACGGGCGGATCATCGAGCCCTGGTTACTCGAACGGCTCGACCGCAGCGGCGACGGCCCGAGGCCGCGCTGCAAGTGGGTATCCGCGTGCGGGATCGAGAGATCGTCGAGATCGACGTCGAGCGCCTCGAGCGCGTGCTCGAGCTCGTGGTCTTCGACCGGCGAGTCGTACAGCGACGGCGACGCCTTGGCGGGCCGCCGCTGCGCGGCCGGCGGGGTGCGCTGCAGCTCCGGCTCCGGGTAGGCTGCCATCGGCTGCATGCTCGACGATGGCGCATCGAGATCGAGCGAATCCGACAGCACCCCGGCGAGGGTGAAGCTGTTGCTCGATTCGGTCTCGAAGATCGGCTGAACCGCCCCGCCGAGCTCGCCCCGCAACCGCTCGCTCGTCTCGCCGAGTGAGTCGTCGGTCTCGAACGCCGCGAGCGCGTGCCCAGCGCTATCGGCGTGCCGATCGATGCCGCCCGTGCGACTCGTGCGGCGCGGGCGCCTGACCCGCTGGCTGTCCGAGACGGCGGAGTGCCGAGCGCTATCGTCGCCGGCGCCGACGTCGACATCGGCCTCCGCCAGGATCTCGAAGTCGTCGATCTCCTCGAGGCTCACGTCGTGGGCGGGCTCGTCGGCGAGCACCAAGGCATCGGGGGCCGCGCCGGCCTCGGCCTCGACTTCGGCGGGCACTTCGGCCGCGGCCTCGGCTTCGGCTGCGCGCCGCGCCGCGAGCATCACGTGGTTCGTGGCCGGCGCCCGGGCCGGAACGATCCCCAGCTCGGTGTGCTCGACCTCTTCCAGGTCGAAATCGTCGAGTGGCTGGACGGACTCGGCGCGCTGCATGGGCTCGAGATCGGGATACGCGAACCCACCTTGAGGCTCGCTCAGCGTGTCGCCCTCGGTCTCGCGGTGGAGCTCCGGATCGGCCGCGGCGACCGCGGTCATCGTGGTCGTCGCCGGGGGCGTCATCCACCGCGCACTGCGATCGCGGCGGACCGCGTTGCCCCCGAGCTGTCGGGCGAGCTCGGCCGATGCGGCCTCGATCGAGATCTCGATCGGAGCCGCCGCCTCCTCGGCCAGCGCGTCGAGCTCGGCATCCAGCCCCTGGCCTCCGCCGCCGGTCAGCGCGCGTGCCCGCACGATCGCCGCGGCGACGTCGACGTCGTCGTCGAGCCCCGGCACCGAGGCCGAGGCCGAGGCGCTCACGATCGCCCCCGAGGCACTTTCGATGACCTCACTCATCGCCAGGCGCTTGCGGCGCTGCGGCTCGGGCAAAAGCGGCGCGACCGCGGGGACAGTCGATGCGTCGCTCCGGCCGTCGCCCCGGCCGTCCAGCCGCCCCTCGACCCGCCCCGACGCCCGGCGAGGCGCGGTCATCAGCGCCTCCGCGCCCGGCGACTCGAACATCAGGCCCGGCGTCACGACCGGCGTTTGCTCGGTGACGCCGGCGTGCAACGCCTCCACTTGTCGCCCGGCGTCGATGTCCGCCGCCATCGGCAACCCGAGCTCGGGCAGGCCGAGCTCGCGCCGGCGCTCCAGCATCCGCAGGATCAGCGCGCGGCTCTGCGGCGTCACGCGCATGAGCTCGATCGCCATGCCAAACGTCGCTTGTGGATGCAGCGGGTCTGGTGGGTTGACCGCCTTGACCCGCCCCAGGCCGACGAGCACCGGGGCGTCGTTGGCGAGCCGCAGCTCGAACTTGACCTCGGTGCCGATCGGCTGAAGCGACTTGGTCGGCAGGAACATCCCCGATTTGCCGACGTTGACCGCGAACCGCTGCACCATCGCCTCGATGTTGTCGTAGCGGAGCTTGATGCGAAGCACGATCGGCGAGGCCGGTCGCGAGCCGCTTGGGTCATCAGAAGGCATAGGAAGGGCGTCGAGCCGCCCAGGCCATTATCCCGCTCCAGACCGCGAGGCGTCAAATCGCACGACAACCCGATGCGGACACCTCGCGCGCACGCCGTGCGGAACTTCGCGCGCACCAGTCGTTGCATGATCTCACCGGGTTGAGTACGTCCCGACGCCATCGTCCACACGCCCTACAGCGGCGAAACGCGGCACCGCGGCCGCTTGGCGGCTACCGCGAGATACAGCTTCCGGTGGGCAAGCCGCGCCCAAGCTGCGCTTGCTCGACTACAGCTCTTCCTGCCGGCGATCGAGACCTGCGCCACCACCGGCGAACCGAGGTCGCCAGGACGATCGGCAGGTGTCCGGAACTGGGATTGGCGATCCCATGACCGCACGCGCACCCGACCAGGAGCCCCGTGGTCTCGCGCTCTTGCAGCTGGCACAGCGCCTGCTGTAGTGGCCGGCATGTCGTCGCTCTGGATCGATATCCGCTACGCGCTGCGCATGCTGGCCAAGTCGCCCCGGCTGACCGCGGTGCTGCTGGTCACGCTCGCGCTCGGGATCGGCGCCAGCACGACGATCTTCTCGGTGGTCAACTCGGTGGTGCTCCAGCCGCTGGCGTACCAGGCGCCCGATCGGCTGATCCGCGTCTACACCGAGCTCAGCGGCAAGATCAACGTAGGGCAGCTCGGCGTCACCATCCCGGGCTACCAGGGCCTCGCGCTCGGCTGCCGCACCTGTGGCGCGCTCGGAGCGTGGTGGGAAAACTCGGTCTCGCTGGCGAGCGGCGATCGCGCGGTCCGCGTCCAGGCGGCGTTCGTCACCCACTCGCTGCTGCCCACGCTCGGGGTCCGTCCGGTGCTCGGACGGCTGTTCGATGACAAAGAGGATCAACCGGGCCCGGCGCAGGTCGTCGTCATCGGATACGACGTGTGGCAGCGCGTGTTCGCCGGCGATCCCGGAATCGTCGGCAAGCAGATCCACATGGACGCAGCGCCGGTCACGGTGGTCGGCGTGATGCCGCGTGGCTTCAGCTTCCCGCAGCATCAGGAGGCGTGGGTGCCGGCCCGGGTGGACTACAGCAAGGACAAGGAGGTGGGTAGCTTCAGCCTCTCCGTGCTCGTACGGCTCGCGCCGGACGCGTCGCCCGCCAGCCTCGGGGCCGAGCTCGCGGGGGCGGCCAAAGGCTGGACCGACGCGCTGAACATCTTCGGCAGCTCGCTCGGGTTTCCACCGATGACCGTCCACGTGCACGCCGTGGCGCTCCAGGCCGACCTCGTCGGATCGCTGGCCACCACGCTGTGGCTCTTGCAAGCCGCCGTGTTGTTCGTGCTGCTGATCTCGATCGTCAACGTCGCCAATCTGCTGCTCGCGCGCTCCGAGACGCGGACCCGCGAGGTCGCGATCCGCCACGCGCTGGGCGCGACCCGGCGGCGCCTGCTCCGCCAGTTCATCACCGAGAGCTTGATCCTCGGCCTCGCCGGCGGCGGGCTCGGCATCCTCGTCGCGCTGTGGGCGCTCGATGGCGTCACCGCGCTGATCCCGCGCGAAGCGCCACGGGTCGAAGACATCGCGCTCGACGCATCGGCCGTGGTGTTCGCGGTCGCCTGCTCGGTGGTCGCCGCGCTCGTGTTCGGCCTCGCGCCGATCCTGCATGCACGGCGGACCGACATCCACGGCGCGCTCAAGGACGGCTCTCCGCGAATGACCGGCAGCAAGGCGCGGCTCCGGGTCCGGCGCGGGCTGGTGATCGGCGAGCTCGCGCTCGCGGTCGTGCTCGTCGTCGGCTGCAGCGTGATGGTGCGCAGCTTCCTCCGGTTGCAACAGGTCGAGCCCGGGTTCGCCCCGGATCACCTGCTGACGTTCGGCACCGAGCTGCCGAAGAAGTCGTATCCCGCCCAGGCCGTGGCGACCCACTGGCACCGGCTGCACGACCGGATGCGCGCGCTACCCGGCGTGCGCGCCGCGGGCCTGCTCGGCGACCTGCCGCCCAAACACGACCCCAACCCCAACGGAATCTTGTTTCCGGGCCGGACCGCGGGGGCCCAGGACGAGCCGGACTGGCTCACCGACTACATCCAGCTCGCCGATAGCGATGCCCTCGACACGATCGGCGCGCGCATCGTCCGCGGGCGGTCGTTCGCCGCCAGCGACACGCCCGAGACGCCGCTGGTCGCCATGGTCAACGAGTCGTTCGCCGCCAAGTTCTTCCGCGGCCGCGACCCGATCGGCCAGCAGATCAAAGTGCTGGTCGGCCACATGCCGGTGGTCACCGTGGTCGGGGTCGTGGCGGACATCAAGCGCGCCGGCCTCGACCGGCCGGCCGGCACCGAGCTGATCCTCGCGCTCTGGCAGTGCCCGGCGATATCGAGCGAGCCGGACAACGAGCGCCAGATGTACACGGTGCTGCGCACCACCGGCGATCCGGCAGAGCTGATCCCGGCGGTGCAGCGCGCTGCCGCCGAGATCGATCCGATGCTGCCGGTGTTCGCGCTCCGCACGATGGACGACGTCATGTGGGAGGCCGTCGCGCGACCGCGATTCCTGATGTTCCTCTTGACCTCGTTCGCCGGGATCGCGCTGGTGCTCGCGGCGGTCGGCATCTACGGCGTCATGGCCCACACCGTCGCGCAGCGCACCCACGAGATCGGCCTGCGCGTCGCGCTCGGCGCCCGGCCGTCGCAGGTCCGCGCGATGGTGCTGCGCCAGGCGGCGTCGCTGGTCGCGGTCGGGGTCGGCGTCGGGCTCGCCGCGGCGATCGCGCTGTCGGCGATCCTCGGCGCGTCGCTCCGCGAGCTGTTCTACGGCGCGTCGCTGACGCAGCCGCTGGTCCTCATCGCGGTGGCGGTCGCGGTCACGGCCACCGCGCTCCTGGCCACCTGGATCCCGGCGCGGCGCGCGACCCTGGTCGAGCCCACCATCGCCTTGCGGGCGGAGTGATCCCGATGTCCGATCGCACCTCCCTCCACGCGCCCGGCCACGCGCCCGGCCACCAGCCCGGCCACCAGCCCGGTCACGCGCCCGGCCACGACCCCGGCCTGGTGATGGACGTCCCACGCACCCGCGCCCGGCCCCGCACCCGCCGCGCCGTGCTCGTCGTCATCGCCGCGGTCGCGACCGCCGTGATCACGCTCGGCGTGCGCTGGCTCGGCCACCGCGCGCCCTCGATCGCGCGCAGCGAGCTGTGGATCGCCACGGTCGAGCGCGGCCCGCTCACGCTGTCGGTGCGCGGCCCCGGCACGCTGGTGCCGACCGAGTTCCGCTGGGCATCGGCGCCGGTCGCCGCGCGCATCGATCGCGTGCGGGTCCAGCCGGGCGTGGCCGTCGAGGCCGACACCCTGCTCGTCGAGCTGTCCAACCCCGATGCCGAGCTCGCCGCGCTGACCGCGGACCGCGACGTCGCGCAGGCCGAGACCCAGCTCGCCCAGCTGTCGGCGCAGCTCGATGGCACGCGCCTGGCCCAGGAGTCCGCGGTCGCCGGGCTCGGCGCCGATGTCGCGATGGCGAACCGGCGCCAGACGATCGATACCGCGATGGCCCAGAAGGGCGTGATCGCCGATCTCGAGAGCCTGGAGTCGATCGATCGCGCGGGCCAGCTCGCGGGCCGCCTGGTGTTCGAGCAGAAGCGGCTCGCGGCGCTGCGGCGCGGCAACGCCGCCCAGCTCGCGGCGCAGCGATCGCAGGTCGAGCAGCTGCGCGCGCTCGCCGAGTTCCGGCACCGCCAGCTCGAGGCGCTCCACGTGCGCGCGGGACAGGCCGGCGTGGTGCAGCAGATCGCGGTCGAGGCCGGCCAGGCGGTCGCAGCCGGTGCGCCGCTCGCCAAGATCGTCGTCCCCGATCGCCTGCAGGCGCGGCTCAAGATCCCCGAGGCGTCGACCCAGGATCTCACGCTCGGGCTCGCCGCGACGATCGACACCCGCACCGGGGTCGTGCCCGGCGAGGTGATCCGGATCGACCCGGCGGCGCAGAACGGCAGCGTCAACGTCGATGTGACGCTGACCGCGGCGCTGCCCAAGGCCGCGCGCGTCGACCAGAACGTCGACGGCGTCATCGCGCTCGCGCGCACCGGCGACGTGTTGCACCTCGCACGGCCGGCGATCGGCGAGGCGCACCAGACCGCCGCGCTGTTCGTGCTGACCAGCGACGGCGAGGCGAGGCGCGTGGCGGTGAAGTTCGGCCGCGCCGCGCAAAAAGACATCGAGATCACCGGGGGGCTCGCCGCCGGGGATCAGGTCGTGCTGTCCGATATGTCGCGCTGGGACGGTACCGACCGCCTGCGCATCCACTAGAGGAGCCCATGCTAGCCACCAACCCCAGTGCCACCCCTTCCGTCTCGGCCACCTCGGCAACCTCGGCGCCCGCCGCTCCGGGTCCCAGCGTGGCGCCCGCGGCCGCGCTGCTCGAGCTGACCGGGATCGTGAAGACGTTCCAGACCGACGACGTCGAGACCCGCGCGCTGTCCAACGTCGAGCTCGTGATCAACAAGGGCGAGTTCGTATCGATCAGCGGGCCGTCGGGCTCCGGCAAGTCGACCCTGCTCGCGATCCTCGGCCTGCTCGACGTGCCGAGCGGCGGCGAGTACCGGATCGCTGGCGAGAGCTCCGCCAAGCTCGACCCGGTGCGCCGCGCCGCGCTGCGCAACCGCAGCATCGGCTTCATCTTCCAGGCGTTCAACCTGATCGGCGATCTCACCGTCGAGGAAAACGTCGAGCTGCCGCTGACCTATCGCGGGATGCCGGCGGCCGAGCGCAAGCGCCGCGTCGGCGAGGCGCTCGACGGCGTGCGGATGGGGCACCGGGCCCGCCACCTGCCGGCGCAGCTGTCGGGTGGCCAGCAGCAGCGCGTCGCGGTCGCGCGCGCGATCGCCGGCGACCCACTGATCCTGCTCGCCGACGAGCCGACCGGCAACCTCGACTCCAAGAACGGCGACGCCGTCATGGAGCTGCTCGAGCAGATGCACGCCAAGGGCGCGACGATCTGCATGGTCACGCACAACGAGGACTACGCGCGCAAGGCGACCCGCGTGGTTCACCTGTTCGACGGCCGCGTGGTCGAAGACCGCCGTGGTTGATCGTCTCCCGCGATCCGGCCTGGGGTAGGCTTCGACGTGGCCGATGCACCAAGGCTCCTGGTCGCCGACGACCAGCCCGATGTTCTGGAGGCCGTCCGCATGCTCGCGCGGTCCAACGGCTTCGACGTCCGCACCGCGACGTCCCCTGCTGCGGTGCTCGCGCTGTGCGACGCCGAGGACTTCGACGTCTGCCTGCTCGATCTCAACTACGCGCGCGACACCACCTCCGGCGTCGAGGGCCTCGATCTGCTAGCGCGGCTGCGCGAGCTCGATCCGACGCTGCCCGTCGTGGTGATGACCGCGTGGGGCACCATCGAGGGCGCGATCGAGGCGGTCCGGCGCGGCGCGCGCGACTATCTCCAGAAGCCGTGGGACAACGTGCGGCTGGTCGCGACCCTGCAGGCCCAGCTCGAGCTGCGCCGGGCGCTGCGCACGGTCAACCGGCTCGGCGCCGAGGCCGCCCGCGCGCGCCAGGCCGAGCTCCCGGCGATCGTGGCCCGATCGCGCGCGATGCAGCAGGTGATGTCGCTGGTCGAGCGGGTCGCGCCGTCGAGCGCCAGCATCCTGATCACCGGCGAGCACGGCAGCGGCAAGGAGGTCGTCGCGCGCGCGCTCCACGCGGCCTCGGCGCGGCGCGACAAGGCGTTCGTCGCGGTCAACGCCGGCGGCCTGTCCGACGGCGTGCTCGAGAGCGAGCTGTTCGGCCACGTCAAGGGCGCGTTCACCGACGCGCGCGCCGATCGCCCCGGCTGCTTCGAGCTCGCCGACGGCGGCACCCTGTTCCTCGACGAGATCGCCAACATGCCGCACGGCCAGCAGGCGCGCTTGCTCCGCGTGCTGCAGACCGGCGAGTTCCATCCGGTCGGCAGCTCGCGCCCGCGCCGGGTCGACGTCCGCGTGCTCGCCGCGACCAACGCCGACGTCGCGCGCGAGGCCGCCAGTGGCCGGCTGCGCGAAGATCTGCTGTACCGGCTCAACACCGTCGAGCTCCGGCTCCCGGCGCTGCGCGATCGGCGCGACGACATCCCCGATCTCGCGCGCACGTTCCTCGCCCGGGCGGGCGGCGCGGCGCGCGCCCTGTCGCCGGCCGCGATGGAGGCGCTGCTCGCCCACAGCTGGCCCGGCAACGTGCGCGAGCTCGAGCACGTGATCGAGCGCGCCCGCCTGCTCGCCACCGGCGACGACATCACCGCCGACGATCTCATGCTGAGGCCGCGCGGCGACGCCGCCCCCAAGCTCGAGGAGATGACCCTCGAGCAGGTCGAGCGCTACCTGATCGAGCGCGCGGTCGCCGCCCAGGGCGGCAACGTCAGCGAGGCCGCCCGGGTGCTGGGCCTGTCGCGCAGCGCGCTGTACCGCCGGCTCGCCAACCTCGGCATCCGGTCATGACCGGAGTTTCGGTTGCCAACGAATCTGCGTACAATATGTTTTCATCATGGAAAAGGTCATCTCCGTGACCGACCTCGTGCGCAATACGGCAATCATTGCGAAGGAAGTCGAGACGGAGGGAACGGTCTACCGGATCACGCGCGGCGGTCGCGGCAGCATGGTGCTGGTCGACGAGCAGTACTTCAACGGCTGGATGGCGGCGCTCGACGAGATGCGGCGACCCGGCTGGCGTGAGGTCCACGCCCAGGCCACGCGGGACATCGCGGCACGGCGGGGGCGCGACCTCGATGTCGTCGCCAAGGAGCTTGGACTTGAAAATTCTGCTAGCGCCGCGCGCCGAAAGCCAGCTCGCCGCGTTGCCCGCCCCCGCCGCGCGAACGCTCGTTAAGGCGCTGCGGCTCCTCCAGGCCGCGCCGCGCAGCGGGCTAACCTATCCGGACGACTCGCCATTTCGCGGCCTACGCTACAAGACCGTCGTCGTCCGTGCGCGCCGCTGGTCGTATCGCATCACGTACACCGTCGCGACGAGCGAGCGCTGGATCCGCCCTATCTATCCATCGTGGTATCCGATGACGCATCCGGGCTGGCCGGCGCGGAGCCGCCTGACGATGACTGACGACGTCAGGCGATGCCCGACGATCACGGACACGCTCGGGACTTCGCGGCACAGTGGGTCATGAGCCGGCGCCGGCCGCTGCGTCACGAGGACGGCATCGTCGTGCTGGCCGCCCTCGCCGTCGCGATCCCGGCGGCGATCGCGCTGCCGCTGGTCTGGCTCGGCGGCTTCGATCTCAAGTCCGAGCTCACGCTGACCCTGGCGATCGTCGTCGGCAGCGGCTGGCTCGTGCTCGCCGCGCGGCGCCGCGTCATGCGGCCGCTGCAGACCCTCGCGAACCTGACCGCGTCGCTGCGCGAGCGCGACTACGCCGTGCGCGGCCGCCCCGGGCGCGATGACGATTCGCTGGGCCTCGCGATGGGCGAGCTCGCCGAGCTGGCCACGCAGCTGCGCGACGAGCGCTGGCGCGACGAGGAGGCCTCCGCGGGGCTCGCGCGGGTCGTCGAGTGCCTCGACGCCGCCGTGCTCGCCGTCGATGGCGGCGGCATCGTCCGGCTCGCCAACCGCACTGCCGAGCGCCTGGTCGGCCGCCCGCTCACCGGCGCCGCGCTCGCCGCGCTCGGGCTCACCGAGCTGGTCGCGGTCGACGCGCCGCGCACGATCGAGCTCGCGCTCCCCGGCGGCCGCGGCACCTGGGAGGTCCGGCCGAGTGAGGTCCGGCTGTCCGGGATGCCGCATCGCCTGCTGGTGATGACCGACGTGCAGCACGCACTGCGCGCCGAGGAGCGCCAGGCCTGGCAGCGCCTGGTCCGCGTGCTCGGCCACGAGATCAACAACTCGCTCGGGCCGATCTCGTCGATCGCCGACACCCTGCGCACCGGCGTCCTGCAGCCACACCGGCGGCCCGATCTCGACGACGATCTGGATCGTGGCCTCGAGGTCATCGGCCGCCGCGCCGCCGCGCTCGCGCGCTTCATGCAGTCGTACGCGCGCCTCGTGCGGTTGCCGCCACCGCGCGCCGGGCGCGTCGACGTGGCCGCCTGGGTCCGGCGCACCGTCGATCTCGAGACCCGCGCTGCCGTCGAGGTCACCGGGGGCCCGGCGCTGATCGTGCCCGGCGATCCCGATCAGCTCGACCAGTTGCTCATCAACCTGGTGCACAACGCGGTCGACGCCTCGGCCGAGACCCGCGGCGGGGTTCGCATCGCGTGGTCGACGGCCGGCACCACGGCGGTCATCGTGGTCGACGACGACGGCCCCGGCGTCGCCGACACCAGCAACCTGTTCGTGCCATTCTTCACCACCAAGCCCACCGGCTCCGGCATCGGCCTGGTGCTCGCACGCCAGATCGCCGAGGCCCACGGCGGCTCGCTGGTCGTGCGCAATCGCAGGACCGGCCGCGGCGCCGAGGCCGTGATCACCTTGCCGGCGGGCTGATGGCGATCAGCCCACCGGCGTGCCCCGGCCTAGCTTCGCCGTCACATCGACAGCCAAGCTCACCCGGATCGATCGCTCCCGGCTACCGGCAACGCGCGCAAATCAAGAAACACGGCCGTCTGTTCCGGACCACAGCGCTGGACTCGCCGGCTCGCAAGGCGACCACCATACATCGGGCGCGTCATCGGCGACCGAGTCCTGTGCACGCTCACGAACAGCCGAACGGATCGGTTTCTTGACCGACCCTCTCAGCCATCGTCGAGCTGCGTGCAACGCCCGGCGACGACCCGACGACGACCCGACGACGCTTCGACGACGCCAGCCCGGCTCCCCGACGACGACCCGTCAGCGCCGCAGCTACGAGCTCGCCGAGGGAACGTCGCGGCACGAGATCGTGGCGCCGTGCCTCCTCCAGCCCTCCGCCAAAAGCCACGTCTGCGGCCGAAATACCTGCAGCGGATCGTAGGTCGTCGGGCCGCGCCACAAGAACCCGTCGTCGCCGTACTCGGTCCAGTCCGGGAACATCGCCGCGCTCGAGAACCAGTCGATCGACCACGCGTTCATCGGCGCGGCGCGATCCTCGCGGTGCTTCCGCCAGTTCGACAGCACGTACCGGAGCGCGTGCCGCGCCTGCCGCGGCGTCGTGATGATCTCCGCGTGATAGCGGTCCGGGAACACCGCACCTCGACGCCTTGGCCCCGGCCGCCCCTTGCTGATTGCCGCATTGAGGTGCTTGGCGGCGGAGATCTGAAAGCCTTGCATCCCCGAGGCCAGCGCGGCTTTGTCTCGGGCCTCGACGAGCAAGTGGACATGCGTGCGCTGGATGCTGAGGTGAACGATCCGAAAGTCTTCACGCCGCGCTGTGGTCAACGTGGCCTCCCGGATCGCCTGGTAGGCCCGGCGACGACGCAGGCTGCCGACCGCGCTCACGGCGCGCAGCACGACGTGCACGGGATACCTCGCGTGCAGATACAGCCGCTCCTTGTGAGGTGAGCCCGCCCGCGCGCCGTTCGGCGGGCGACCCGCGCCGCGCCGCTTACCACCGCGCTTCTTGAACAGGGACAGCTGTTCGGGCTCAGCGCGCCGCTTGCGCGCCGGCTTGGCAGGGGGCTTGCGCACCTTCACATCGCTTTGGTACCGATCGACGAGCCTTCACGCAAGTTGAATTCGCCTATATTTTTGGCGTCGCACTGAGCGGCTGATTTGGCAGCGCGGCCGGGCCGAGGTCGTCGGCTCGCACGGCGACCCCGCGGTCGTTGACCAGGCGTTGGCGGGCGCCGAGTGCGTGTTCTGGCTCGTGCCACCGGATCCGCGCGCGGCGAGCGTCGAGGCGGGGTACGTCGACTTCGCGCGACCGGCATGCACGGCGTTGCAGCGCCATGGCGTGAAGCGCGTCGGCGGCGTTTCGGCACTCGGGCGCGGTCTCAGCTCGAAGGCCGGCTACGTCACGGCCTCGCTCGCGATGGACGACCTGATCGCGAGCACCGGGGTCGCGTATCGCGCGCTCGCGATGCCGTCCTTCATGGACAACCTGCTGCGCCAGGTCGATGCGATCGTGGCCGCGCATCCGGGTATGCACGGGATCGCGCTCGACGTCGCAGATCCGCGCGCGATCGACGCGTTCGCCGGCCGCGTGCGCGAGCAGTTCCCGACGCTGAACGTGCTGTTCAACAACGCCGGCATCTCGCGGCAGGAGGACCTCGCGACCGACACGCTCGCGGTCGCGCGCTCGATCATCGAGACGAACATCGTCAGCGTGCTGCACCTGACCACGGCGCTGCTTACGCTCCTGAAGGAGCAGCCGCACGCGACGGTCCTCGCGACGACGTCGGGCCTGGCGTTCATGCCGCGCGCAAGCTATCCGACGTACTGCGCGAGCAAGGCGTTCCTGCACTCGTGGCTACAGTCGCTTCGGCGCCAGCTGTGCGACACCTCGGTCGAGGTGCTCGAGCTGATTCCGCCGTACGTGCAGACCGAGCTCATCGGTCCCGCGCAAGCCACGGACCCACGCGCGGTGCCGCTCGCGAAGTACATCGCGGACGTGATGCCGCGGCTCGGGGCGTCCGCGAACGAGATCCTCGTCGAGGAAGCCCGCGAGCTGCGCTGGGCCGAAAAGACGGGCATCTACGGCGCGCTGTTCGCCGCGCGCAACGCACGCTCCGATGGCCCCGACCGGGGTTAGTTTTGCCGATAGCCCCCGACCGGGGTTGGTGTGCGCGTCCGGTTCTCGGATGGCGGTCACGACGTAACGCTGCGCGAGGTCGAGCCAGCGCAGGTGGCGTTCGTCGAACAAGTAGAAGCCGCGGGTGCCATCCCAGGCGAGCTGGGAGGCCTGGCCGATGCGGGCGCGGGCGACAGGCCATCGCGAACATGTCCGTCTCGCCCGGGTCCAGGCCCGCCTGCGGCCCTATCTCGCTCGCGGCGTAGCTCATCGAGCGTGCGACGATGGCGCGGATCCGCCTACGCGGTCGCCGTGTGTGCCGCTCGGTGGCGCGCGAGCTGCTCGTGTGGGTAACCCGGAAGCGTGCGCGAGCTGGCATCGAGCCGGACGAGCTGCGACGGGGACAGTGCGAGCGCGGCGGCGGCGAGGTTGTCCGCGAGCTGCTCGGGCGTACGCGGTCCGATGATCGGGAACACGCCCTGGGCGATCGACCACGCGATCGCGACCTGGCCTGGCGGCGCGGCGAGCTCGGCGGCGACCGCCACGACGGCGTCCAGGATCTGCGTGCTGCGTCCGTCATCGGCGTGGAACACGGTCGCCGGGCGCTCGGTCGCACGGCCGCGCTCGCCGGCGCGGTACTTGGCGGTGAGCACGCCGCTGGCGAGCGGCGAATAGCCCAGTACGCCGAGGCCGAGAGCGCGCGCCATCGGCAACAGCTCGCGCTCGGCGGTGCGCTCGAGCAAGCTATACTCGACCTGCAGCGCGGCGATCGGCGACCAGCCGCGGGCGTCGGCAGTCGCGGTGATCGCGGCCGCGCGCCACGCCGGCATGTTCGAGACGCCGCCGTGCACGATCTTGCCGGCGCGCACGAGATCGTCGAACCCGCGCGCCAGCTCGTCGACTGGCGCGATGCCATCGTCGAGGTGGAGGAGGTAGACATCGATGCGATCGGTGCCCAGCCGGCGCAGGCTGGCCTCGACGGACTGGACCATCACTTTGCGTGCCGCGCCGGACGCGGCCGGACCCGGTTGTGACCGCGGCGTGCGGCCGTACTTCGAGATGAGCACGACGTCGTCGCGCCGGTCGCGGATGCACGCGCCGACGGTGCGCTCGGATTCGCCGGCCAGGTAGGCGTCCGACGTATCGATTGCGTTGCCGCCGGCATCGAGGTAGTCGCGCACGATGCGCGCCGCGGTGTCGGGATCGGGACCGTAGCCGGCGGCGCGGCCGAGCAGGGCCGTGCCGAGGACGAGATCGGAGACGTGGAGGCCCGTGCGGGTGCCCAGCAACAGATGCTTCATCGCCGGCCAATGTGGGGCTATGGTGATGTGATGACAAGAACGCACGAGATCGTGCCCCGGTTACCGAATGGTGACCAGGACGCCGAGGGCACACGCGCGTGCGGCATGTCGACCGAAGCCGCGCTGCAGATGCTTGAAGGCCGGTGGAAGACTGCCGTGCTGGCGCGGTTGTTCGACCGGCCGGTCCTGCGCTTCTCGGAGCTGCGGCGCGCGATCGGCGGCGTGTCAGCCAAGATGCTGACCGAGCAGCTGCGCGAGCTCGAGCGCGACGGCCTGGTCCGGCGCACCGTCTATCCCGAGATCCCGCCGCGCGTCGAGTACGAGCTCACCGACGATGGCCGCGGCCTGCTGCCGGCGCTGACCGCGCTGCGCGCGTGGGCCGAAGCGCGCGCGGCACGCCAGCCACTCGTGCCCTGACTCGTCGTTATCGCTCGCGCTCACGCCGCCCGCGCCCCTTCGCTGCGGAGCGCGCGGCGCAGAACAGCCAGCGGGTAGATTCCCGGCGAGCCAGCGGCAACGGTGTTGATGGCAGCCTGATCCCGTCGCGTTCTGACGGTTGAGGTCGATCGGCAGGGAAGTCGCGCCCGCGATGATCGTGCCGGTAGGCTGGACGCAGTGAGGACGCCGAAAAGCTCGAGAGCCCCGGGTATGCAGCCCGAGGCCCTCCGCCGATGGACGCTGGCGAGCGGAGCGAATCGCCTGGCCGGCCAGACCGACGCAGAGCCGCTCCTCGTTCAGGTGTTTGGCGGCCCAGCGCGCAGCGCGACCCTCACCATCGACGGCGACACCGCGCTCGCGTTCGGAGATCGGTTGCGCAAAAGCCGTAGCGTGACGAGCGACGAGGCTTGCCCGCTGGCCTGAGCCTCGTGGCGCGTCATGCCGAGCCCTTGGCTCTCGACCCGACTGCGCTCAACTGAGACAGCCCGGATGGTCCCTTAGAATGTGCTAATCGACACAAGCGTGCCAGCGCCGCCGGCCGGGAGGTCGCAAACAAGATTGAGGACGTTGGTCGCTGACACCACGCCAGCCAACGGCATATCAACACTCCTCGTCTGTGCGGTCAAAGTCGCAGTGCGATTAGTAATAAAAGTTCCCGTAGCATCAAGCACCTCCAATGTACAACCCAGAGTACTCCCAGCGCCCACCAACCCAGCGATGGTGACAGTCGTGGCTACACCATCGCGCACGACGGGGCACACCACATTCTGAAGTTGCGTACTATCAAAGAAGCTGCTGACGCCTTGGAAGTTGTATTGCAGCTGCTGATACCCGTTATGATCCAAAGGCATGCAAGCGAGACCGCTCGTCGTGATGCGGCCGGCATGGGCGGTGCCACCGCCGATGCTGCCCAAGGCGCCGATCAGTAGCGACATGCTCGTCATCAATACTTTCGAATTCATTACAATCTGCCTTCCAGATAAATGCCATTGCGCCGAAGCCCTAACACAAGGCCAGTCGCGCTCACGATGGCAGTTCAAGCCATGTGCCACGACTGAGTCGTCGATGATTCACCTTCCTGTTTACGACGCTGCGTATCGCCGTGACGCGCGCATGAGCAGCACATGTGCCGCTCATGCGCTGTCCATGTTCAGCCTATGGGCTTAACAAAAACGAAGAGCCGAATCGTACTCAGTGCTCGAAGAGAGAAGTGGATACCGGAGTCTACTCGACGATATTCGCGTACGTCGTAAACACACACAAGCATTCACATCAAAATAGGTATGGCCGGTCACAGCCCAAACGCACCAAGACCGGATCCTCGGCGACCGGCCTCGTGATCTCGGCGGCTGCCTGACGACAACTACATTCACCCACGGGGAGAGCCGTTTTCGCTCAGCAGGCGGTCTCGACCATCGATCCGCTGCTGATCAACGTCAACCGCGTCAAGCTCGACTTGCAGCCCGCGCGTGGACGCCCTCGAACGTCGGGATGCTGCCTGGTCCTGATCGCCATGCACGACATCCAACCTCACGCGGCTACAACGCTACGAGGCAAGCCCCGGCCGCGGAGCAGGCGATCACGACGCGAACCGTCGATGGTGCCCACGCCGGCGATGCGACCGGGAAGCGCAAGCGGAGGGAAGCCGCGCTCGCGGCCGGTGCGCTGAGCCAGGACGAGTTCGACGACTACGACTCGGAGCTGGTCAGCTGCATCGAGTAACGGGTGCGTCGCCGCAGGATGCGGAAAGTGCGGTGCAGACGGTTCTCGCCGAGCCCCTCAGACACCGCGACGACAAGATTGCGACCGAGGATCGACTGCAAGCATCCGCCGAGGCGCTGGTGCGTCGCCGCAGGATGCGGGAAGCGCGGTGCAGACGGAACTCACCGAGCCCCTCAGACACCGCGACGACAAGGCCGCGAGCGCGGATCGACTGCAAGCATCCACCGAGGCGCTGCAGCCGCCGCAATTTCGACGACTCGCGCGATGCGCGGCCAATCGCACCTTCGATGGCACCGGCAAGCCGTGCCATCGGCACCTCAGCCGGTTCGCTCTCCCAGCGGCGACGTTCGAGCGCGCCGGGCTCGGCCTATCACTACAGGCTGTTGAGCCAAGCCACGATCGCGGTCTTCTGGGTGTCGTTCAACGTGGAGTTGGGCCCGGAGTGCGTTCCCTTGGTGACCAGCAGGCTCGCCGTGCCCGGCTTCACCTTGTATTTGGCAAGGAGCGTGGTCGCCGAGTGCAGATCCGGCGCCGGGTTAGCGGAGTTGTGGCATCCGAAGCAGGCCGTGATCACGGGTGAGACATTGGCGGCAAACGTCTCGTCGGGGGTCTGGGTCGAGCCGGAGCCGCCATCGGTTGCGGCGTCCGCTGTTGGTGTTGAGCCGGCGTCCGGTGTGGCCCCACTACCGGAGGGAACCTCACCGACGGTGCAGGCGCTGGCCAGTACAAGGAGGGATGTAATCGCTGCTCTGATGACGACCATCGTGCCTGGGCTCTTTGCAAGACTCGGGACATGGTCGTTGTCCAGTAGTTTCAGCTACCTACAAATGGGGACTGGCGAGCGCACCCCCCGGAGTAGGGACCGCAGGCAACGCGGTGTGTCGCGCATCTCAGACCCTGCGGCACGATGCCCCGGGCCGCCGTGGGCGAACCATGGGCCGCGAATCGTCTTCGGTTCCGCAGTTGTGTACCCTGCGCGCGTGAGCGATAAGCCGCCGCAGACCTATATCCTCCACACCGTCGCGCTGTTCGTGGTGCTGGTCATCATCATGGTCGTGTTCCTGAAGCATCAGTGGGGCTGATCGCGCGGCGCCAAGCGCCATCGGCGATCCTCAGGCGTGATCTTCGACCCAGGTGCGGACGGCCGTGAGCGCGGCCGGGACCTGCGAGGCATCCTTGCCGCCGCCTTGCGCCATGTCCGGACGACCACCGGCGCGGCCGCCCAGCACCGCGGCGATCTCACCGAGCAGCTTGCCGGCGGAGACCTTGCCGACCAGATCCTTGGTGACCATCGCGACCAGCTTGACCTCGGCGCCGCCGGTGCCCATCAGCACGACGACGCCCGAGCCCAGCTTGTCGCGCAGCTGATCGCCGGTGTCGCGCAGCACCTTGGCGTCGTCGACCTCCACCGAGGCGGCGAGCACCTTGATGCCCTTGATCGTCACGACGTCGGACATCAGATCGCGCGCGCCGCCGCCCGAGGCGAGCCGCTGCTTGAGCTTGTCGATCTCGCGGTCGAGCGCCTTCTGATCGGCGAGTAGCTTGTCGACCCGCTGGGCGACCTCGAACGGGCCGGCCTTCAAGCGCTCGCCGGTGCGCTGCAGCTCGTCCTCGAGCTTGCGCAGGTAGTCGAGCGCGCCCGCGCCGGTCACCGCCTCGATCCGGCGCACGCCCTGCGCGACGCCGACCTCGCTGAGGATCTTGAACACGCCGATGTCGCCCGCGCGCCGCACGTGGGTGCCGCCGCAGAACTCGATCGACTCGCTGCCGATCGAGACCACGCGCACCTGATCGCCGTACTTCTCGCCGAACATCGCCACCGCGCCGCGCTGCTTCGCCGCAGCGATCGGCAGCACCTCGACGACCGAGTCGACGTTGCGGCGGATCTCGGCGTTGACCCGATCCTCGACGGCGCGCTTCTGGTCCTCGGTCATCGGCGCGAAGTGCGCGAAGTCGAACCGCAGGCGATCGGGCGCGACCAGCGAGCCCTTCTGGGCCACGTGATCGCCCAGCACGTGGCGCAGCGCGTGGTGCAGGAGGTGGGTCGCCGAGTGGTTGGCGCGGATCCGCTCGCGGCGCTCGTCGTCGACCGCGAAGCTCACGCGATCGCCGATCTGGATCGCGCCCTCGGTGACGGTGCCGAACAGCACGTGGACGTCGCCCGCGGGCTTCTTGGTATCGTCGATCCGGACCACCGCACCGGCGGTCTTGACCAGCCCGGTGTCGCCGGTCTGGCCGCCGCTCTCGCCGTAGAACGGCGTCTGATCGAACACCAGCGCCAGCCGGGCCCCCGCCGCGGCGTGGTCGACGCGCTGGTTGTCGACCAGGATCGCCTTGACGAGGCCCTCGCCGCTGGTGCCGCGGCCGTCGTAGCCGGTGAACCGGGTGGCGCCCACCTCGGTCGCGACCGCCTTGATCTCCCCGGCGATCGCCTCCTGATCCGAGCCGGAGAACCGGCTGCGGTTGCGCGCCTTCTCCATCGCCTCCTCGAAGCCCTGCTTGTCGACGCCGTAGCCGCGCTCCGCCGCGATGATCTCGGTGAGATCGTCGGGGAACCCGAAGGTGTCGTACAGCGTGAACACCGCCTGGCCCGGGACCTGAGTCAGCCCCGCCTTCTTCATGGTCGCGAACTCGTCCTCGAGGAGCTTGACGCCCTGATCGAGCGTCGCGCGGAACCGCTTCTCCTCGGCGAGCGCGACATTGGCGATCGTCGTCTGGTGCTGCGCGAGCTCGGGGTACTGCGCGGCCATCTCGGCGACGACCTGCAGGCAGACCTCGTGCATGAACGGCTTGTCGATGCCGAGCAGCTTGCCGTGGCGCACCGCGCGCCGGAAGATCCGCCGCAGCACGTACTCGCGGCCGTTGTTGTCGGGGAACACGCCGTCGGCGATCAGGAACGCCGTACACCGCGCATGGTCGGCGATCACGCGCAGCGAGGTGTCGGCCTCGGCGTCCTTGCCATACTGGGTCCCCGCGATCGCCGCGGCCTTGGCGAGGATCCCGGTGAACAGGTCGGTGTCGTAGTTCGAGGCCACGCCCTGCAGCACGCTGGTCACGCGCTCGAGGCCGGCCCCGGTGTCGATCGACGGTGCCGGCAGCGGGAACAGCTCGCCGCCCGGCGTCCGGCGCTCGAACTGCATGAACACCAGGTTCCAGATCTCGAGCCAGCCCGGCCAGGTCGCCGGGTCGGTGGTCGGCCAGCTCGCCGGCGCGCCGTTCATGAAGTAGTGGATCTCGGAGCACGGCCCCATCGGGCCGGTGTCGCCCATCGCCCAGAAGTTGTCCTTCTTGCCCAGGCCGATGATCCGGTCATCGCCGAACCCGGTGACCCGCTTCCAGATCTCGCGGGCCTCGTCGTCGGGGCCGAGCCCGTCGGCCGGATCGCCGCCGAACACGGTGACGCACAGCTTGGACTGATCGATCTTGTAGACCCGGGTCAAGAGCTCCCAGGCCCACGCGATCGCGTCGGCCTTGAAGTAGTTGCCGAACGAGAAGTTGCCGAGCATCTCGAAGAACGTGTGATGGCGCGGGGTCTTGCCGACCTCGTCGAGGTCGTTGTGCTTGCCGCCGGCCCGGACGCACTTCTGCGAGGTCGTGGCGCGCTTGTAGCCGCGGGCCTCGGCGCCGGTGAACACGTCCTTGAACTGCACCATGCCGGCGTTGGTGAACAACAGCGTCGGGTCGTTCGACGGCACGAGCGAGCTCGAGGCGACCACGGTGTGCCCCTTGCTGCTCCAGAACTCGAGAAACGCGCTACGGACCTCAGCGGCTTTCATGGCCGGCGAAAACTACCACGCAGGCGCCGCCGGAGCGCGCCCGGCGGTGCACGAGGCGCCCGGGCGATTCAATAGGCGTAGCCGACGGTGGCAATCCCGCCGATGTAGTTGTCGCGCGCCGCCGAGACGTCGTCGGTGGTCGCCGCATTGCCATCGCGCGAGTTGGAGAGCAGCCCGTTGCCCTGGAACGAGTGGTTGACCGACTCGAACCGGAACGCGGCCCGCGCGAAGATGTTGCGCGTGATCAGATAGTCCACCGAGACCGCACCTTCGGCGCCGAAGATGCTGGCGGTGCCATACTGGGTCTGCTGCTGGATCTCGCCCGTGTCGGTGATCAGCATGAGCCCGGCGTCGAGGCCGGCGATCCAGCGCGGCGTCAGCGGCCAGCGCAGCCCCAGCCCCGGCTCGAAGATCGAGTACTTGACGTTGGGGACGTCGGCCGCCGCCGCGTCGACCAGCGTGAACTCCTGGCTGCTGTAGCTGAACGTGCCGAGCACCACCGGCGCCGTCACCGAGTGGCCGAACGCATGGCGGAACGCCAGGCCGACCCCGTAGCGCTGCTCGGTGGTAGCGAACACCATGCCGGCGGCGTTCTTCGACTCGATCTTGAGCACCCGATCGAACGCCACCGTGAGCCCGATGTTCCGCAGCTGATCGGTGCGCGTGTGGCTGAGCGCGAACGGATACAGCGTCGCCTCGACCATGGCGCCGGCCACCGGCGAGCCGTTGTAGCCCGGCGGCGGATTGGTCAGGCCCGCGCGCGTGGAGAACGACAGCTGGCGCTGCGTGACCGAGATCCCGGCGATGGCGTCGAGCGCGCGTTCTCCGACCGACTGCGGCAGCCCCGGCTCCACCAAGCCGCGGGGCTCGTCGCGCTCGCCGCGATCCTCGCGGTCCTCGCGGGAGGCGACCTTCTTGCCGGACGACCTGCGGTCTTCCTTGGCCGGAGACAGCCCGTCTTCCGCCTTCTTCGCAGCCGGCGAGCCGTCCTCGTCGTCGGCCTTCTTCGCGAGCTTCTTGGCGGGCGCCTCCTCGTCCTCGGGCTGCTTCGCGACCTTCTTGGCAGGCGCCTCGTCATCCTCGGTCCGCTTCGCGGCCTTCTTGGCAGGCGCCTCATCGTCCTCGGTCCGCTTCGCGACCTTCTTGGCAGGCGCCTCGTCGTCCTCGGTCCGCTTCGCGACCTTCTTGGCAGGCGCCTCGTCCTCGCTGCCCTTCTTGGCGGCCTTCTTGGCAGGCGCCTCGTCCTCGCCGGCCTTCTTCACAACCCGCTTCTTGGCCGGCGGCTCGTCCTCCTCCGCCTTGGTCGCCGACTTCTTGGCGGGCTTGTCGGACTCCTCGTCCGTGCGCTTCGCGGTGGGCTTGTCGGCCTCGTCGGCGGCGACCGCGCGGTCCGGATCGAGGTTGTCGATCGCGTCGACGAGCTCGTCCTTGATGTCGCGCTGCGCCTTGCTGTCGATCCCTGGACCTTCGCTCTTGGTGTCGATCGAGGCCCCGACGAGCTTGCCGCTGTGACCGTCGTGGAGCTTCAACCGGATGATGAATTCGTCGCGCCGCTTCTCGATCTTGCCCTCGATGATCGCGTCGACATTGAGCCGCTTGGCGACCCGCTGGATGTCGCGCTCCGACGCCGTGCCGGCATCGATCTCCTCGGCGGTGCCGTTCCACTTGTCGGTCGACAGCACCGTGTGGGTCTTCTTGATCAGCTTCACCAGATCGGCGTGAAACCGGTCCGCCTTGGGCCCCTCGAAGTCGAGCACCACGACGACCCGCTTCTTGCCCGCGTGCGCAACGCCGACCGTGCCACAGACGCCGAGGATCGCGGCGAGCACGACCACGGCGGCCGCGAGCCTATTTTTCGTAGCGTTCGATCTCGAATTCGTCATGGCCAGGTACTCCCGTGGTTGACTCGGTTTGGCTGGGTGCCCAGCTCTTCTGAGCGCTGCCCGAGACGCCCCGAAACAACAGCGCGAAGTCGGACGGGCTCGTCGAGTGCTTGACAGCTTCCTCGTAGGTGACCAGCCGCTGCTTGACCAAGTTCGCGAGACTCTGGTCAAACGTCATCATGCCATAGGGGTGCAGCCCCTCCTGAATCGCGTTCTTGATCTCGCGGGTGCGGGTGGGCTCCTCGATCATCTCGCGGACGCGCTCGGTGTTCACCATGACCTCGAGGGCCGGCACCATGCCCTTGCCGTCGGCGCGCGGCAGCAGGCGCTGCGAGATCACGCCGCGCAACACGCTCGCGAGCGACAGCCGGGCCTGCTGTTGCTGGTGGGTCGGGAACATCGAGATGATGCGGTTGACCGTCTCGGTCGCGTCGACCGTGTGCAGCGTCGACAGCACGAGGTGGCCGGTCTCCGCGGCGGTCATCGCGATCTCGGCGGTCTCGAAGTCGCGCATCTCGCCGACCAGGATGACGTCGGGATCCTGGCGCAGCGCCGCCCGCAGCGCGCGCGAGAACGACATCGTGTCGAACCCGATCTCGCGCTGGTTGAGCACCGACCGCTTGTCGCGGAACGTGTACTCGATCGGGTCCTCGACGGTGACGATGTGATAGGCCTGCGACGTGTTGACGTAGTCGATCATCGCCGCGAGCGTGGTCGACTTGCCCGAGCCGGTCGCCCCGGTGACCAGCACGATGCCGCGTTCGTAGTTGGTGAGATCGAGCACGGCCTGGGGCAGGTTCAAGCGATCGAACGCCGGCACCTCCGGCGGGATCACGCGGAGCACCATGCCGACCGAGCCGCGCTGCTGGAACAGGTTCACGCGGTAGCGCACGCCGTCGGGCGTGCCGTAGGCGAGGTCGATGTCGAGGTGCTCCTCGAAGTCGGCGCGCTGCCGGTCGTTCATCATGTGCACCGCGAACTGAGCGATCGCCTCGCGGGTCAGCGCGGGCACGTCGCGCACCGTGCGCAGCTCCCCCTTGATCCGAAAGATCGGGGGTAACCCAGCCTTCAGGTGAACGTCGGATGCACCAAGCTGCCGCGCAGCAGTCAGGACACGGTCGAGGATCTGCGTCATCCCGTAGCTGTCGAGGGTAACATAGCGGCCGAGCAGATCTCGCGACGTTATGAGGCGAGGCCGGGCCAAGTACGTTACGCTGATCACGGGATGCGCTGCCCGAGCTGCGGAACCGACAACGCACCGGATTCCCGGTTCTGTGGGGGCTGTGGGGCACGGCTCGAGGGATCCGCTCGTCGCGTCGCACCCACTCAAAAGATCCCCGACGATGCGAGCTTCCCGCAACCGTCCGCCGCGCCGCCCGTGAGGCAGCCTCCACCGAGCGGCGCCCCCGGCGCCCCCGGCGCGCTGGCCCCGGGCACCGCCGCGAGGCACCCACCCAGCGCCCCCTTCGTCCCCACCGCCCTGCCGCCGCAGGCTCCAGCTGCCGCTGGTGCGCCGTCGATGAACCCGCCGCACCCACCGTCATCGCCGTACCCGGTCCCACCATCGTCGCCGTATCCGATCCCGCCGTCGTCGCCGTATCCACCGTCCTCGCCGTCTCCACCGTCGTCGCCGCGTCCCGTCGGGGCGTACGCCCCCGCCGTCGCGGAGTCGTCGGCCGCGATGCCGGCCGCGCGCCGGCCGTGGGGGCTGATCGCGGTCGTCCTGCTGGTCGATCTGGGCCTCGCCGTCGCGGGAATCTGGCTGCTGTCCGAGGGACTCGGGACATCGTCGGCCGGCCCTGGCACCAGCACCGGCGGCGCGCCGCGCGCCGGAGCGAGCGTGACTCGATGACCGGCTCCGAAACCTCGAGCTCGTACCGCCCACTCACCTCGGCGGCGCACCTGATCGGCGTCGAAGTCCTGGTGCTCGACGGCGACGTGGGCGTCCACGCCGGGATCGAACAGCTGCTCTCCGAGGCACAGCTCCATGTGACTTGTGTCGCGGATGCGGCGCGGGCGCAGGCGCTGGTCGACCGCCAGTTCTTCTCGGTGGCGCTGATCGACATCGACACGCCATCGCCGCGCGCGGGGATCGAGACGATCCGCATCATCAAGGACAAGTCGCCGACCTCGATGGTGATCGCGATGACGCCGCGGCGGTCCTACGAGGACGCCGTCGATGCGGTGCGCGCGGGGGCGATCGACCTGATCCTCAAGGCCCCGGAGTCGGTCGTGTACCTGAAGGATCGCGTGATCGATGCCGCAGGGCGCTCGGTCGGCAAGCGCGAAGTAGATTCGGTGCTCGATGATGTACGCGGCGTCCACGAGGAGTTCCTGCTGCGCTTCATGGAGGCCGAGCGGCGCGCGATCGATCTCGCCGACAAGGTCGCCGGTCGTGATCGCGCTCACATCGATCAGCTGGACGAGCTGCGGGTCCTCGTGATCGATGAGGCCGATGACCTCATCACCGCGATGACCGACGCGGCGCCGCGCGGCTTCGCGTTCGTCCACGCGACCTCCGGTGGCGAAGGCCTCGATCGGGTCAGCTCGGGCGTGTTCCATTACGCGATGGTCGCCGAGAGCATCACCGACCTTCCGAACCGGACGATCACCCGCACGATCCGCAACCAGCACCCCGACACCGTCGTGCTCAGCTTCCTCGGTCCCGCCGACAACGGCCGCGTCGAGCTGGTCGAGACCAACGGCTCGCGCCCGCTGATCCAGCCGTTCCACGATGCCCAGCAGCTACTCGGCCGGCTCGACGAGCTCGCCGAGGCGTGGCGGGTCAAGGCGCGCGAGCGGCGCTACACCCAGGCGTTCCGCGAGCGGCACTACGACTTCCTGCGCCGCTACGTGGAGCTCAAGACCAAGATCGAGCGCGCGATCCACGACGGGCCGGGGTAAGCGCGACCGGGGGCCGGGAGGCCGGGGGGGGGAGAGAGCAAGAGGCTCCTGCACCGGGATCCGGAACCGCGACAGTGACGGACCGCCGAAGTCGCGAGTCTTCGAGCGACGATTCCGTACAGGTTGTCGCCGGTTACGGCGACAGACCGATCGAAGGAAGAGCTGGCGCGGAGCACAGAGGCGAAGCTCGCCGGCGGGCGCGAGCGATTCCCGTGGCTCACGGCGCCGGCTGCGGGCCATGCGTCGAGTTGAGCAGGCCGACCGTGCTGCCATCATCGAGGGTGCACTTCCAGACGAAGTCGTCGAACGGCAGCTCGCAGTCGACGACGTGCGGATAGCGGCACGAACGTGTCGCGCTCAGATCGTCGTGCGTGCATGTGGTGCACTGGACGAGGCCGTCTGCACCGAGCTCGTTCACGCACGTCCCGGGCGCCGGCAGATCATCGGGCCGACCGATCTGCGGATCGGGCAGCTCGCCACCGCAGATCCCGCTGCCGGAGCCGTCGGGATAACGACACGACAGGCACTGCCAGTCCTCCGCCTCCGTCGTGGTCACGCACGTATCCGGACCCGGGTAATAACAGGTGGTGGCCGCGGCGTTCGGAATGCCCCACGAGAACGTGCAGCTGGCCATGCTCCAGGTGTCGCCCGGCATGACGGTCCAGCTGGCCCCGGGGGACTGGTCGTAGTCCACACGGCAGTCAGTCGCGACGCGCCCCTTGGGGTCGGTACAGCGCAGGCAGTGATCGGACGCGAAGCACTGGGCGGCCAGGCACTCGGGTGCGGCGCCTGGCTCGTCGCTCTCGCAGGTCGAGCACACCAGTCCCGACGCGTCGCGAGTTGACGTACAGTCCTGGACGGACGACCGAACCGGATCGGCCACGACCGGGACGACAGCGGTCGGTTCGAGCGACGGGTCGTCGACACGGCCGTCCGTGGCGCAGCCAACGCTGGTGAGGAGTGAGAGGGCAAGGACAAGAGTGAGCGATCGGCGCGCGCTGTGTTGAGTCATGTGTACTGCTCCTTTGCAGTTCTCGAGATCTAACTGCCGCCGCTCGCCCATGTGTTGGCGACAAACCGCGTGGTCCACACATCCGGCGCGTCATGGCCGGCGGCGGCTCGTGTACCTACCGGCACGACCTCGTCGCGCTCAGATCCTCGTGCGTGCAAGCCGCACACGTCACGGCACCGTCGGCGCCGCGCTCGACGGTACAGGTCCCCGGCGCGGGCAAGTAGGCAGGACGATCCGCCAAGGGGTCGAGGAGAGGCTCGCTCACCAAGGTACACGACCCGCTGCCCGAACCATCCGGATATGTGCACTCGATGCAATGCCACCCCTCCCCCCCGCTCTCCACGCAGGTCTTCAATCCCGGATAGTGACAGGTCGTTCCCGACACCTTGGGCACCCCGGACATGTAACTGCAGACACTGAAGAACGAGTCCCCGTCCAGGCCGCCGCCGTAGGAGTAGCCGCTGGTGTAGACCTTCTCGTAGTCGATGCTACAGTCGAGCGCCACCCGGCCCTTGGGATCGACGCAGCGCAAGCAGTGATCGCTCACCCCGCATTGGGCGGGTAGGCACTCCGACTCACCGGGGCGGTTGTCGCAGGTCGAGCACACCAGCCCCGCGTCGGAGATCTCGGACTGGCACACCGAAACTGGCTCCTCGGGGCAGTCCGTGTGAATCTCGCCGTGCGCGCCGACACACGTGGTGCACACGGCACCGTCGGTGCTGACCTGGGCATGGCACCCAGCAGGAGCGCACACCGGAGCCTCGCCCGGGCACACGGTACACGGCGTGCCGTCCGTGCCGGCCTGGGTCACGCACCCCGGTTTCCCGCTGTCGTCGACGCCACCACCGCTGCGCGCACCTCCACCGGCGAAGCCCTCGAGACCTCCCGCTCGCAGCGATGGGCACTTGAGCTGCAGCGCGAGTGCGCGATTGGCCTGCAGGGCCGCGGTCAAGAACCGGCTCGCGGTGGGAGACGCCAGCGCGAGCGCTTCGGCCTCGAGGATTTGCCGGTGGACCAACGCGCACTGCGCAGCCACGGATGACGCCGCGCCTGACACCGCGCCCGGACAGCGCCAGCCGTTCACGGGATCCCACTGACAATCGTCGCGATGGATGTCGAGGGCGGCGTCGAGCGAGATCGGGAGCGGTTCTGCTTCCGGGTGCTGTACCGCGGCGGGCGTGACCGCTTCGGTCTGCGCTGCGAGCGGGCCGGTCGTCTGCGCGGAACCGCTCGTGACGACAGACCTGTGATCATCGGCACCGGCGGCCCCGAACCGCCGCGCGACACCACGCGATGGGTTCGCCAGGACCACCGCATCGCGACCGCGTATACGGGCGACGCTGGCCGCCGCGCTCGGATCCTGTGGCGACACGGCGGATCCGCGGATCACATAGATCGCTGCTGCCAGCGCGAGCCACACCCAGAACGCCTTGCTGCCGCTGGTGCGCACGAGCGTCTGCCAGACCTGCGTGACCAGCCGGTGCCCGGCGCCCAGGAACGGCAGCGCCCAGATCATGCGGCCTCGCCGCGGCGGGGCCAGCTCGGCGCGCAGCAGCTCGATCGCGCGCGCCTGCCGCCAGCGCACGGTACCCGCGGGGACGTTCTCGCTGCGCGCGATGTCAGCACACGATCGGCCCTTGAAGAACCGCTGCACGATCGTCGAGTGGAACGGTTCGGGCAAGCTCGCCAGCGCCTCGGTCAGCCGCTCGCGATTGAAGCCCTGGTCGAGCAGCGGCTCGGGCAGCGTCAGCGTCGGCGCCGTCAGCGAGAAGCCTTCCTCACGCTGGATGCGGCGCAGCTCGCTGCGCTGCTCCCCCCACGCGAGCTTGCGCATCACCGCCCGCAGCCACGGCCGCAGCTGCCCCTCCGGCGGCGCGTTGCGCAGTGCGGTGACGTAGGTGTCCTGGATCAGATCGTCGGCCAGCGCGTTCGAGCGGGCGAACCGGCGCGCCGTCCGGCGAAGCCAGGAGTGATGCGCGGCGAGCTCGTGGTCGTTGCGGTTCATGGCCCTCCTGTGCAGCCATCTGCCGCCGCCGCCGGGAGTGTTGGCGGCAAAATGATCGAGACCGTTCCGACGAACGAACCGTATCGTGCGATCGCGTGTTGGCGCGAGCCGCATCTGATGCAGGAGTCGAGTCGCCAGCACATGTCAGCCGGGCCTCCCCTTGACATGAGGCGCCACCACGTGCCGGCGCCGCGATCGCCGTGCAGGCGGCGCTGATCGGCGCGGCGCTGGGCCGGCGCCATCAGCGAGAAGCCTTGCTCGCGCTGGATCCGGCGCCGCTCGCTGCGCACCTCACCCCACGCCAGCTTGCGCATCACCGCGCGCAGCCACGGCCGCAGCTGGACATCCGGAGGCGCGTTGCGCAGCGCCGTGACGTAGGTGTCCTGGATCAGATCGTCCACCCGGGTGCTCGAGCGGGCGAGCCGGCGCGCCATCCGGCGAAGCCAGGAGTGATGCGCGGCGAGCTCGTGGTCGTTGCGGTTCATGGCCGTCCTGCGCTGCCATTTGCCGCCGCCGCGCAGAGTGTTGGCGGCAAAATGATCGAGACCGTTCCGACGATCGAAGCGTAGCGTGCGATCGGGTGTCGGCGCGAGCCGCATCTGATGCGGAAGTCGAGTCGCCAGCGCATGTCAGCCCGGCCCTCCACCTGCCATGAGGCGACACCACGTGCGCGCGTCTAGATCACGCCGAGCCCTGTGAGCATCTCGCCGAGCGCGAACGTCCAGGTGGCGGTGTCGAACAGGTGGCGGCTCTGCTCACTGCCACGTTGTGAGCGAACATGAACCCGAGCTCCACCGCCCCAAGGTGGGCGCCGAGTCGAGCGCCGCGCCCGAGTGGGTTGGACACGGTGATCACGGCTGGGGGCGCGAGCTGGCAGTCGCGATCGCAGCCGCCGTCGCTGGCCATGTTGCCGTCGTCGCATTCCTCGCCTTCGTCGATGACGGAGCTGCTGCACTCGGCGGCCTCACGTCGATCTCGATGGTCGTGAAGACGCTGCCATTTGCGATCGCCAGGTTGCTGATGCCGGGTGTGAGCGCGGTGACAAGCCCCGTCGAGGACACCGTGGCAGTCACGATCGGGAAGCCTTGGACCTGATAGCTCGTCGTCGGCCACCTGGTGATGTTGCGCAACACGTTGTCGCTGAACCAGCCACCGACCAAGAGCTGTTGCGTCTGGCCAGCAGGTAGCACGACATTTCCATTGACCACTTCGATCGATTGCAGCGTGGCGGCAAGGTCGACTGTCAGGTGGACCGCCGGCACAAATCCAACACTGCCATCGGAGTACAGCGCCTCCACTGAGAGGGTGGAGCTGCCGATCGCCTTGATCGGAACGGTCAGATGGGTCGTGAACGGTGGCGCGTCGATCTCCTCGACGTCTCCCTCCGAACTGTTCCCGAAGAAGATCTCCACGATTTCCGGCGGCTCGCCTTCGGTAGCGATCGCGACGAACAGGTCACCGCCGGCGAGCACGGTCGTACCCGTGGCCGGCGAAGTGATGGAGACGCATCGCTCGCCCGGATCATCGATGCCGTTGCCGCACCGCGGGAGCGTGCAGTTGGCCTCGCAGGTATCGCCGTCGGCGTCGTTGCCGTCGTCGCACTCCTCGCCGATGTCCATGGCGCCGTTTCCGCAGGTCGGCAAGCACCCCGGCGTCGACGCGCACGCCAGATCCTGGCAGTCGGCGAGCCCGTTGCCGTCCTCGTCACCCCGCTTGTTGCAGTCCTCGAGAACCGCGGGCGCACCGGCATCGGCCGGCGCACCGGCATCATCGGGCGTGCCGGCGTCGGCCGGCGCACCGCCGTCGGCCGGCGCACCGGCATCATCGGGCGTGCCGGCGTCGAGCCTTGCACCGACGTCAGGCATCAGCGACGCGACATTGGAATTCGAGCACGCGGCAAGCCCTGCGGCGACCGAAACTACGAGCAGCAGCGACCTCCGCTGTCGACGAGAACGTGACGCGATCGCAATCTTCACGACTCGCCACCAGACACTCCCCTGCTCCGTCATCAATACTGTTCTAACAAGAAACGCACATCTAAGTCAATGCGGCCAGTCTATCGCTACCTGAAACGAGCCACAGAGTCGACCAGAACGTTGGGACGCACACCGGCGATCGAGTTTCGGGAGCGTGCGCCGTCGGTTCGTTTGACCTTGCGCACCGGAACGAAGACTCCCACGACCGCCACGACCGCCCTTGGAGTTTCCAGGCACCCGCGAACCCACCAGGTGCCGACGACGGCGCGCGACGGATGCCGGGGCGGGCGGCTATCCAATGGTGCTGCACCAAGCCGACCTGATGTGTTTCGATACATGTTCCGATCGCTGCATCACACAGTATCTCACCTCGACATGAAGTGAGAGGGATCGATCAGGACGGGGGTGGGCCAAGCTCGAGCTCGCAGATCCGCTGTACTCGATCGTTAGTTCGAGCCCGCGGCCCAGCGCTGGCGGGCGAGCGGCGCAAAACCACGGGCGGAACAGCCTTGTCCGAAGCCGTGAGCCGACGCTATGGGGGCCGTCGATCCAGCTCGCACCCGTCCGGCGATCGAGTACACTGACGGCCATGGCAGCCGCCGCAGCAGCCCCCCACAGCGCCTCGAGGACCGTCGAGCAGCGGATGGTGATCCACGGCGTACGCTGGAACGACTACGTCACCCTCCGCGAGACGCTCGATACGCCGGGCCTGAGGATGACCTACTGCGAAGGAACGCTCGAGCTGATGAGCCCGTCTCTGACCCACGAGCTGAACAAGAAGACGATCGCGCGCTTGATCGAGATCTACGCGTTCATTCGAGATCTGGCGCTGGTCGGCTACGGCTCGACGACGTTCCGGCTCGAGGTCAAGGAGCGCGGCGCCGAGCCCGACGAGTGCTACTGCGTGGGGCGGCGGATCGTCGAGGGCGAGTTCCCGGACATCGTGCTCGAGGTGATCCACACCAGCCCGCTGCTCGACAAGCTCGAGGTCTACCGCGGCTTCGGGATCGCCGAGGTCTGGCTGTTCCAGGACAGCGCGTTCGAGATCTACCGGCTCACCGAGGATCGCTACCAGCGCGTCGAGCGAAGCGGGTTCCTGCCCGAGCTCGACTTCGCGCTGCTCGCGCGGCTCGCGGTTCGGCCCGACCAGGACGAGGCGCTGCGCGAGCTGCGCCGCCTCCTCTAGCTCTACCGATCGCGCGAAACGTCGGGATCTTCACCGGGTTGGGTGCTGCGTCGGAGGGGGCGCGTATACTGCGCATCCATGGTGACGCCGCGCACGGTCCTCATCGTCAACCCCAAGTCGCAGGGCGGGCGGCTCGGCACGCGATGGACCGAGATCGCCGAAACGATCGGGCGGGCGTTTCCGTTCGACCAGGCGATCACGCAGGGCCCCGGCGATGCCACGCGGCTGGCGCGCGAGGCGCTGAACGCGGGCGCGGACCGGGTGGTCGCGATCGGCGGCGACGGCACGATCAACGAGGTGGTCAACGGGTTCTTCGACGAGCGCGGCGCGCCGATCGCGCCCGAGGCGAGCCTGGCGGTGATCCCGTTCGGCACTGGAGGTGATTTTCGCCGCACGCTGCAGCTGCCGACCGCGCTGGCGGATGCCGCGGCGGTGATCGCGGCCAACCATCGCCGCAAGATCGACGTCGGGCGGCTCGAGCTGACCACGGCGAGCGGCGGGCGCGCGGTGCGGATGTTCGCAAACATCGCGTCGTTCGGCGTGTCGGGCGTGGTCGATCGCCTGGTCAACGAGTCGAGCAAGAAGCTCGGCCGCCTGGCGTTTGCGGTCGCGACGATGCGCGCGACGTGGTCGTACAAGAACCAGCGGGTCCAGCTGATCTTCGACGGCAAGGACCGGGTCGACGCGACGATCAACACGGTCGCGATCGCCAACGGCCGGTACTTCGGCGGCGCGATGATGGTGGCGCCCAACGCCGAGGTCGACGACGGCCTGTTCGACGTGATCGCGATGGGCGACTTCACGTTCGGCGACCTGCTGACGAGCGGCCGCCGGCTGTACAAGGGCACCCACATGGCGATGGACAAGGTCACGGCGCGGCGGGCACGGATCGTCGACGCCGAGCCGATCGATCCCGCGAGCGTCGTCGAGCTCGACGTCGACGGTGAGAACCTCGGGCGGTTGCCGGCGCGGTTCGAGGTCGTGCCGTCGTCGCTGTGGGTGGTCGTGCCGGGCACAGCAGGTGCGGGCGGTGGCGCCACCTCTCGCGACGGTGCACCCGCGCCGACGCCGGCCTAGTGCTGCGCGCGGTTCACAGTAACCGCGTCGAGCGCCTGCTCGCGGAGCTGCTCGACGCGCTACCGGCGCCTGATCCGTTCGCGCCGTCGACGATCATCGTCGGCAGCCACCTGATCGCGCGCTGGCTGACGCGCGAGATCGCCCTGGCGCGCGGCATCTGCGCCGGGCTCGAGCTGGTCACGTTCGACGCGTTCGTCGAGGCCACCTGGGCCGGGGACGCCGCCGGGCGCGCCGCCGGGCTCGGCGCGCTCGATCGCCGCCAGCTCGCCGCCGCGCTGGGCTCGGTGCTCGCCGACGACGGGCTGGTGCGGAACCTCGCGCCGGTCGCCGCGTACCTCGCCGCGGCACCCGCGCCCGGCGATCGCGCGGGGCCGCGCCGCGTCCAGCTCGCCGAGCACCTTGCCGAGCTCGCGTGGAGCTACGCGCTGTCGCGGCCGGACTGGATGCCGGCGCTGGTCGCCGGCCAGGTCCCGAGCGAGCTCGCGGGCGAGCCGTCGGCGCGCTGGCAGGCGGCGCTGATCGGCGCGGCGCTGTCGCGGCTGCGCGCGGTGCCCACGCCGATGCTGCCGTGGCTGCGCCGCCGCGCGGGGCTCGACGCGCCGTCGTGCGCGATGCCGGTCGCGGTGTTCGGGCTGTCGTTCCTCGCGCGCGCCCAGCTCGAGGCGCTGACCGATCTGGCCGCGACGACCGACGTCACGGTGTACGCGCTCGATCCGTGCGAGGAGCTGTGGGACGATGTCGCCGGCCGGCGCGCCGCGGATGTCACGACCGATCCGCTGCCGCTCGTGCTGTGGGGTCGCCCGGTGCGTGACACGCTGAGCGCGCTGGTCGAGCGCACCGGCGGCGACCTCGAGGCGCGATTCGCAGACCCCGGACCGGGCGACGGCGCGACCGCGCGCGACCGCCTGCTCGCCGACGTCCGGCGGCGCCGCGCGCCGAGCCTGACCGACGCCGCCGAGCCCGCGCGCGACGCCGGCGTCGTCGTGCTGGCGTGCCCGAACGCGCGCCGCGAGATCGAGGTGATCGCCGCCGAGGCCCGGCGCCGGCTCGACGCCGATCCCGAGCTCCGCGCCCACGAGATCGCGGTGTGGATCGCCGGCGACGCCGAGCGCTACCTGGCGCAGGCACCGTCGGCGTTCGAGGCCGTCGGGGTGCCGTGCCACCTGATCGACGCGCCGATCGACGACCGCGGCCGGATCGGCGAGGCCGTGCTGGCGATGCTCGAGCTGCCGACCTCGACGATGGCGCGCCGCGATCTGCTGCGCGTGATGACCCACCCGGCCGTGCTCGCCGGCTATCCCCACGTCGACGCCGACGACTGGGTGCGGTGGACCGAGCGGCTCGGCATCGTGCACGGCAGCGACGGCGCCGCGCACGCCGGGACCTACCTCGAGGACTACCCGGGGCAGTTTCACTGGGATCAGGGCGTGCGGCGGCTCGCGCTCGGCGCGTTCATGGTCGGCGAGCGATCGCAGCGCGGCGCGGCGCGGATCGCCAGCTTCGAGGTCGCGCCGGAGGAGGTCCGCCCCGAGCAGCAGGCGAGCGCGGCGACCTACGCGCTGCTCGTGCGGTCGCTGTGCGCCGACGCCGCGTGGCTCGCCGCACTCGAAGCGCCGCTGGCGACGTGGGCGGAGGTGTTCGCCAGCCTGGTCGACGACTACCTTGCGCCGCGCGACGAGGACGCCACCCGCGACCTGGAGCGCGTACGCACGATCCTCGCCGGCATCGCGCACGTCGATCTCGACGGCCGCGCGCTCGGGTTCCGCGAGGCGCGCGAGCACGCGGCGCGCCGGCTGGCCGCCGCGCGGGCCAATCGCGGCGAGCCGCTCGCCGCCGGCGTGATGATCGCGCCGCTCGCGGCGATGCGCGCGGTGCCGTTTCGCGTCGCGTTCGTGGTCGGTCTCGACGAGGGCGCGTTCCCCGCCGGCGATCAGACCAGTCCGCTCGATCTGCGGCGCGAGCCGCGGTTCGGTGACGTCGCCCCTCGCGACCGCGACCGCGCGGCGTTTCTCGACGTCCTGCTCGGGACGCGGGACGCGCTGTACCTGTCCTACGTGGCGACCGAGGAGAAGAGCGGTCAGCCGCTGGCGCCGTCGTCGATCGTGCTCGAGCTCGGCGACGCGCTCGCGCCGTACCTCGGCGCGGCCTCGAGCCGGGATGCGCTCGCGGCGATCACGGTGCGCCACCCGCTGCATCGCTACGGCGGCGGACCGGCTGTTGTTCCCGCGATCCTCCCCGCGATCCGGCGCGAGCGCTGGGCGTGTGGCGTGCGCGACGCGCTGCGCACGCACCTGCGCGCCGCGGGTCAGCCGATCCCCGACGAGGATGGCCAGCTCGCGCTGCTCGGCCACCCGGCCCAGGCCGGGCTGCGCGTCCAGCTCGGCGTGGTGGATGCGCCGCGCGCGGCCCCGGCGAGCGCGGCGTCGCGGCCGCTGACGATCGCCAACCTGCGCGGCTTCCTCGAGTATCCGGTCCAGGCGTGGGCGCAAGCCGTGCTCGGGCTCGACGAGCTGCCCGACGACGAGGCGCTCGAGCACAGCGACGAGCCGTTCCACCTCGGGCGGGCCGAGCGCGCCGTGATGCTGCGCGAGGTGTTCGCGGCGCAGCTCCGCGAGCCGGGCGGGCCGGTCGAGAGCCGCTACGATGCCGCGGTCAAGGATCGCCAGCTGCGCGGTCAGTTCCCGGTCGGCGTGTTCGCCGAGGCCGCCCGCAAGCATGACCTCGAGGTCCTGCACGGCTGGCGGGCCGGGCTCGGGTTGATCGCGGTCGGCGGCGCCACTCGGATCGGGTTCGGCCGCGCGTCGTCGCCCGGCGCGGAGCTGCGGCCCGCGCTGTCGATCGAGCTCGCAGGACCGGGTGCGCTGTCCGGCGCTCGGACGATCCGCCTGCTCGGCCAGACCGAGCTGCTGGTGCGCGGCCCACGCTACACCTCGATCGTCACGCTGCTGCGCAAGCTCGAGAAGCGGTCGCACTACCACCTGCGCGGCGCGTTCGACCACCTGATGCTCGCCGCCACCGGGCTCGCCCCCGACGGCCACGTCCACCGCGTGATCGACGACCGCGGCACCGTGTGCGAGGTCGCGCACGATCCATGGACCGCGAGCGACGCCCGCGGCTACCTGGCCGGGCTGGTCACCGAGCTGCTCGACGCCCCGCACGGCTACCTGCTGCCGTTCGAGGCGCTGGCCAAGGCGCTTGGGGGTGGCAAGCCGGCGATCAAGTACGGCGATCCGACCGCGGGGCTCGGCTACGGGCCGATCGATCGCGGCGACGGCCTGGATCTGCCCGGCGATGCCGCGGCGATCGCGCGGCGCCGGCTGCGCCCGCTGGTCGAGCGCATGCACGGCGACCACGGCTTCGAGGTCGGGCCATGACCGGCGAGCTGACGGTGCCGGTGACCGAGCCGGTGGATTGCGTCGCCTGGCAGCCAGCCCGCGACCCGGGCGGGGTCCACGCATCGCCAAGCACCGGCAAGCGCTGCGACGAGACGGCGAGCGTCGAGCCCGCGTGTCCGGGGGGACGCGTCACCCGGCCACCCGCCCGCGCGACGGTGGTCGTGGTCCACGCCGCGGCCGACACCGGCACGCTCGAGCACCGCGGTCCTGGCACCGAGGTCGGGCCATGACCGGTGACGACGCGGTGCCGGTCGAGCTGACCGAGCTGGTCGCCGGTCCGGTGGTTCGCGTCGCCCGGCCATCCGCGCTGCCGCCCGCCGACGCCACGCTGGTCGTGGTGGAGGCCTCGGCGGGCACCGGCAAGACGTTCTTCCTCGAGCACCGCGTGATCGACATGATCCTCGCCGGCGCCGAGCTCGGCCAGATCCTGCTGGTGACGTTCACCGACAAGGCGGTCGCCGAGCTGCGGCTGCGGATCCGCGACCTGCTCGATCGGCTGTCGCGCACGATCGTGTCGACCGCCGCGGCCGACGCCGATCCGGGCGCGTGCTGGGTGCTCGACGACGACGCGCGGCGCCGCCTGCGCGCGGCGGTCACCGCGTTCGACCACGCACCGATCTACACGATCCACGGGTTCTGCCACCGCATCCTGATCGAGGACGCGTTCTCGGCGCGCCGGCTGTTTGATCAGCGCCAGGTCGCCGACGAGGTCGCGTTCGACGCCGCGTTCAGCGCGCTGCTGCGCGAGCGGTTCGCGTACCGCTCCCCCGATCGCGACCTGCTCGCCGCGTTCCTCGAGACCCGGTCGGCCTCGGGCTCGCCGCGCACGGTCGACGCGCTGCGCGCGCTGCTGCTCGGCTGCGTCCGCGCCGACGCCCAGCTCCGCCGCCCGGTCGACCCCGAGGCCGTGCGCGCCCAGCTGATCCAGCTGCGCGCCGCGTTCGGCACCGAGCAGCGCCGCGCCGCCGTGCTGGCCGCGCTGCCGAGCGAGCGGCGCTGGCTGCCCGACCGGCTCGACCAGATCGCCGCTGCGCTCGCCGCCTGCGACGACGATTCGCCGCCGCCGCAGCAGCTCGCCGCGATCGACGGGGTCCGCGAGGCCGCGGAGCTGATCACCGGCCGCGCCGCGAAGCTGCCACCCGACGTCGCCGCCGCGGTGCGCGGGGTCGCGACCACGATGTCGCTCGACGAGGCGATCGCCGCGCAGATGCTGCCGCCGATCATCGCGCGGATCGTCGAGGACAAGGCCGAGCATGGCCAGTTCGACTACGACGACATGCTCGATCTGGTGTGGGCGGCGCTGACCGGCCCGCGCCGCCACGAGCTCGCCGCGCGGCTCCGCGAGCGCAGCCCGTGGGCGATGATCGACGAGTTCCAGGACACCGATCCGGTGCAGTGGAACATCTTCCGCACGGTGTGGATGCACCCCGACGCGCGCGGCCTCACGATCGTCGGCGATCCCAAGCAGGCGATCTACGGGTTCCGCGGCGCCGACGTCGACACCTACGTCGCCGCGCGCGACGAGATGATGCGCGGCGGCGCGACCCGCGTCGTGCTCGACGTCAACCGGCGCTCGACCGAGCCGCTGGTCGCCGCGGTCAACCAGATCCTGATCGGCACGCTGGGCCTGCCGATGCTGGCGGGCAAGATCACGTACGACGACCCGGTGCGCGCGAGCGGCGACGTGGTGTGCGACGACATCCGGCCGCCGGTCACCGTGTTCCAGCTGCAGTCGAGCGGGCGCGGCCAGACCGACGCCAACCGCGCCGCGCTGGCCGGCGCGATCGGCCAGGCGATCGAGGCGCTGCGCGCGGCGCCGCCGGTGTGGCACGCCCGCGGCGCCGCGCGGCCGTTCGCGCTCGACCAGGTCATGGTGCTGACCCGGTCCAACCGCGAGAGCGCCGAGCTCGCCGGCGCGCTGCGCGCCCGCGGCATCCCGTGCGCGCTCGTCGAGCCCGAGCGGCTGTTCAAGACCCGCGAGGCCACCGAGCTGGCCTGCGTGCTCGCCGCGATCGCCGGCCCGCGCGACCGCTCGGCGCGGATGCGCGCGCTGCGCACCCGGTTCTTCGACGTCCCGTGGGCCGAGCTGATGCACGTCGTCGATGCACCCGATCACCATCCCCTGATCGCGCGGCTGTTCGACTGGGCCCAGCTCGCACAGCGCCGCGCCTACGAGGCGCTGTTCCGCCGGCTGGTCGAGGACAGCCGGTTCGCCGAGCGCGCGCTGGTGCTCGGCGGCGGCGAGCGCGCGCTGACCAACACCTGGCACCTCATCGAGCTCTTGCTCGCCGAGGTCGCGCGGTCGCGCAGCGATCTCCACGAGCTGGTGTCGCAGCTGCGGCGGTGGATCGCCGATGACACCGGCCACCCCGACGAGCGCGACGTGCAGCGCGCCGAGACCGATGCCGACGCCGTCCGCGTGCTCACGATCCACAAGGCCAAGGGGCTCGAGGCGCCCTACGTGTTCCTGTTCGGCGGGCTCACCGGCGGCCCCAAGAGCGTGGTGCACACGCTGCGCGACGCCACCGGCCGCGCGCTCGTCGTCGGCAAGGCCGATCCGATCACCCAGCAGCTGCTCGACGCCGAGGCCGACGCCGAGAACCAGCGGCTGGCGTACGTCGGGCTGACCCGCGCGCAGGTCCAGCTGTACCTGCCGATCTACGGCGACGGCGTGCTCAACAAGATGGCGATGTATCAGCCGATCCAGCGCTGCGTCATGCCGTGGATCGCGCCGCGCCCGAATACCCGCGTGCTGTTCGAGACCATCGCCGTGCCGGTCGGCGGGCCGTCCGCGCCACCAGCTCCGCCCGACGCGCTGTCCGGCTTCATGGCGCCGGCCCCGCCCCCGCCGGCCGAGCTCGCGCCGCTCGCCGCCAGCCGCGGCGGCCTCACGATGCTATCGTACACGCGGCTCGCGCACGACGCCAACCTCGCGGCGGTCGCGGTGGCCCCCGGCGATGCGCTGGCGATCGATCCCGCGGAGTTCGACGTCGACGACACCGCGGGCGAGGTCGGCGCGACCGACCTGCCACCGGGCGCCAGCGCCGGCCTCCTGTTGCACGACGTGCTCGAGATCGCCGACCTCGATGTCGCGCGCGGTGCCGCGGATCTCGCGGCGTGGGCCGACGACCCGGTGGTCGCGGCGCAGATCGCGCAGAAGGCCCGCGAGCGCGGGATCGCCGAGCGCGCGCTGCCCCACGCTGCCGCGATGCTCTACAAGACGCTGACCGCCCCCCTCGTCCTGGTCGACGGCTCGACGTTGCCGCCGCTGGTCGACGCGCTCGCGTTCGCCCGCGAGGTCGAGTTCGGGTATCCGATCCCCGAGGCCATCCCCGACGCGATCCCCCCGGCCGTCCGCCGCCGCGCGCCGCGCGGCCTGGTCAAAGGCTTCATCGACGGGCTGGTCGCGTGGGACGACGACCTGTGGGTCCTCGACTACAAGAGCGACCTGCTCGCCGGCGACGACCTCGCGGTGGCGGCGCAGCGCCGGGTCCGCGAACGCTACGCCGTGCAGGCGCGGCTCTATGCGATCGCGGCCGATCGGTTGCGCGGCCAGCGCCGGCTCGCAGGCCTTTTGTTCGCGTTCGTCCGCCACGATATCGTCGTCCCCGTTCGGATCACCGGCGACACTCTCGCGGGCTGGATGACCTGGCTCGCGCGCATCGTCGAGCCGATCATGCCCGGCGCGCCCGCCCTGGAGCCCCGCGCATGAGCTCGCCGCTACAGCCCCGCGGCACGCTGCGCGCGCGGTTCGAGCCCCAGCCCGGGGCCGACATGTTTCGCCGGCTCGGGGTCGGCGCCCGCAGCTGCGATCTCGGCGACGAGGGGCTCTATCTGGCCGAGGAGCTGGTCGCCGCCGATCAGTGGTTCGGCGGCCGCGATCCGCTGACGCTCGGCGTCCTGGTGCTCGCGCTGATGATCGCCCAGCGCCAGGGGTCGACCTGCCTGCCGCTCGATCCGTCGCCGCGCGGCCACCTCCGCACCCTGGTCACCGAGGTCACCCGGCTCGCCGGCCTGTCCGGCGAAGCCCCCGGGCTGGTCCGCGCGATCGTCCGGCTGACCGGCATGCCGCAGTTCGACTCGGTCGTCGGCACCCGCGACCAGCGCCTGCCGCTGATCGTCGATGGCGGCTGCCTGTACACCGAGCGCGCCCGCTGGCTCGAGGCGCGGGTCGCCGGGCGCCTGGCCGAACGGCTCGCGACCCCGGTCTTGGGCGCCGCGGCCGTGCTCGCGGATCTCGCGCGGCGGCCCGCCGCGGCGGCGCTGTCCGACGAGCAGAGCCACGCGGTCGGCCTCGCCGTCGCCGGCAAGCTCGCGATCGTCACCGGCGGTCCCGGCACCGGCAAGACGCTGGTCGCCGCGGCGATCGTGCGCGGCTTCGCGCGCCTCGGCATCACCCAGATCGCGCTCGCGGCCCAGACCGGCAAGGCCGCCAACCGGCTCACCCAGGTGATCGGCGACCAGCTCCGCGCGATCGCCGACCCGAGCGACGCCGACCGCACCCTCGCCGCCGCGCCGCCGGTCGCCCAGACCCTGCACCGCTTGCTCGGCTACCGCGGCGAGCGGTTCGCCCACCACGCCCAGAGCCCGCTGCCGTTCGGCGCGGTGATCGTCGACGAGGCCTCGATGATCGATCTCGAGCTGATGGACGCGCTACTCGACGCGCTGCCCGCCGGCGCGCCGCTCGTGCTGATCGGCGACGCCCACCAGCTCCCCGCGATCGACGCGGGCCAGATCCTCGCCGATCTCGCCACCCCCGACGGCCCCGCCGGCGCGCGCGTCGGCGTCCTCGCCAAGAGCTACCGGATGGACACCAGCGATCCCAGCGGCCGCGCGGTCTACGACGCCGCCGCCGCGATCCACGACGGCGCCGCGCAGCGCCTGGTCGAGCGCAGCCACCCGCTCGCCGTGCCCCGCACCCCGGGCACCCTCAGCTTCGGCGGCGCCGAGTGGGTCGACACCACCGCCGACGACAAGCCCCAGGAAACCACGCTCGCGGTCGCCGAGGCGCTGTGGCACCACTTCGAAGGCCCGCGCGCGCTGCGCGCCGCCGAGCGCGTCTTCCACTTCACCGACGGTCATGTCGACCCGGCCCAGCTCCCCGAGCTCGAGCGGCTGTGGCAGCTGCTATCGCGCGCTCGCGTCCTCACCGTCACCCGCGCCCTGCCCACCGGCTCGATCGCGCTCAACGCCCACCTCCACGAGCTCGCCCTCGGCCGGATGTCCGTCACCGGGCGCCCCGAGCTGGTCCCCGGCGAGCCGGTCATGATCACCGCCAACGACTACCAGCGCGGCCTGTTCAACGGCGACCAGGGCATCATCGTGCGCGCCGACGAGGGCCTCGGCCGCCACCACTACCGCGCCGTGTTCCGTGCCAACGGCGAGCTCCGCCCGTTCGCGATCGAGGCGCTGCGCGATCGCCTCGAGCTGTCGTGGGCGATGACCGTCCACAAGAGCCAGGGCAGCGAGCTCGACGCGATCGCGCTGATCCTGCCGCACGACGATCTGCCGATCGTGACCCGCGAGCTGATCTACACCGGCATCACCCGCGCCCGCACCGGCGCCGTCATCGTCGGCTCGCGCAGCCTGCTGGTCGCTGCCGGCAAGCGCCGCGCGCTGCGCTACTCCGGCCTCGCCAACCGGCTGCGCGCGGAGCTCCGCCGATGACCGACGCGCAGCCCGCCGGCGTCGGCGATCCGAGCTGCCCCCACAGCGTGCGCGAGTCCGGCATCTGCGTTCGCTGCGGCCACTGCGAGCACGACCTGATCCTCAACGGCGCCTGCTACTTCTGCGGCACGACCGACCTCGATCCGATCGCCATGTCGCCCAAGAAGCCCGCCGTCATCACCCCCGATCAGCTGCTGCGCAAGCACCGGCCGTAGCCCGATGGCACACCAGCACCACTCGCTCGTCCGAGGTGGACCGAGGAATCGATTGCGTACTGGCGTGGCCGCCCGGCTCGATCGGCATTGGCCGTAGCCCGATCAGACGTCGGTTAGGGAGCAGACCGCATCGCCGCTCTCCGGGCTCCAGCGTCTTGCAGTCGATCTGCGCGGCGTCGGTCGTGATCGTCTTGGTCACGCCCGCGCCGGCGAAATTTCTTGGGACACCTGATCTCTCGGACTCAGCCAGTCAGGAAGCCCGAGGACGTTCGCCTTGACCGGCTGAGCGACCAATCCTTCCTTGGTGATGAGCGCGATCACAGACGGCTTCGCGAGCAGCCAGTTCCATTCACAGAGCATCAAACGTTCGGCTCTCCCGACTCGCTCTAATAGTTGGTTGACTTCCTGCGCCACGTTTTCAAACGCGGGGCCCGGATCCTCCCAATCAACTTCTTTTAGCTCGACTTTCGAGTCGCCCCCTCGAAACGCGATGCCATCCGCCCGTTCCTCGACCGTCACGGTTACAGACAGTCCGACGCATTGAAGCCCACGCGTCATGCGTTCCGCAATCGCCGGTAGGTCGTCGCTCGGGTGCTCCTCGCCAAACAAACGCGGCAACGCTTGGCCCAAGGAGCGAAGCGACATGCCGGATGCGAAGCAGATGGGACCTGCGGAGCATGTGAGGCGTGACTTGGCGGAGCCAATCGCACGTATTCGCAGACGCCTATCGCTCACGGTGTAGGTCCTGGACGCTGGCGCTCAACGTGCCGTGGGCTCGGCGGCCGGCGGTTCGGCGCCCAGCTGCGCGAGCAGCTGGCTGGCTTCAGATCGCGCGGGCTGCAACTGCGCCAGCTCGCCGAGCAGCGTACGGGCCGCGGCGACATCCGATCGAGCCAGCGCCGTCGCCATCGCGAGCAATGGATCGTAGGCGGGGCGGAAGTCCGGGCTGATGCGCAGCACCAGGAGCAGCGGCTCGCGCACTTGTGCAAGCATCTCCTTCACATCCAGCGACGGGCGGACGCCGCGACCGGACGCGATGAACCGGTTGCGCGCCGTCCCGTAGGCGGCGAGCCTGGCTCGCCATCGCGGATCGGCGTCGGGGAGTACGACGTCACCGGGGTCGACCGAGAGCTCTCGCAGGAGCGCGATCAGCCGATCGCCCGGGGTCGAATCGGGCGCGTAGGTCGTGCGCGGAGCGGTGTACGCCACGATCGGGTGATCGTCGGTATTCGCGACGGCGTTGGCGGCGAACCGCGACAAGGCCGCGGGGCTCGCGATGACGCTCCCGAGGACGGCCAGCTCGTCCTCCAGCCCGAGGCCGGCGAGCCGCTCCGGCGCCGCCACGCGCGTGAGCCGATCGCGGAGCGCGGCGGCGGCGAATCGCCGCTGGTCACGCCGCGCGACGAGCCCGAGCACAGGGGTGTCGAGGCTGTTGCTCGCCACGATGGCCCAGCTCGTCGGGTAGACGGTCACGAACGAGCGCACGATGCTCCGCAGCGTGCCCAGATCGAGCTGATGCACAGGGAGCCACTGGCAGAACACGCCCGTCGGCGACAGCCTGTGACGCACGGCCTCGAAGTGCTCGACCGTGTAGAGCGCCGCCGATCCGCTGCGCGCCGGATGGAAGTTGTCGGCCACGATGACGTCGTAGGTCCGATCCGCCGCGCGCACATAGCGGCGCGCGTCGGCGGCCATCACGTGAAGCCGCGATCGCGTGGCGTCGGTGCGACGGTTGAAGTAGCTCGATGCCGCGATCACCTCCGGCAACAGCTCGACCGCGTCGACCTCGAGGGTCGGATCGTCGGCCGCGGACGACGCGGTGACGCCGGTGCCGAGGCCGAGGAACAGTACGTCATGGGGCGCGGGGTGGAGCAGCAACGGCAGCCAGGCGAGTCGACCGTCGACGCGACCCGTCGCGCTGCTACCTTCCTGTTGCCGATTGTCGATGCGCAGGCGTGCGACGCCGGCGGCGTCTTCGACCACACTCACGGCGGCCACCACCCCGTCCCGGTAGCTGACGACGCGACCGCCATCGGGCACGTCGACGAACCTGAGCGGCGGCGCACAGACCGCGAGTGCCAATGCGGCGGCGGCCGGCAACCAGAACATCGGCTTGGTCCACGCGCGTCGGGTTGCGGCGGCGAGATAGCCCACGGCGACGAGCAACAGGGTCGCCGTCGGCCCGAGCACGGGGACTGCGACAACGCCGCACACCGCAGGCGCGGCGGCCGACGCGAGCATGTTGATGCCGATGGCACGACCGAAGCCCAGGCCCGCATTGCTCGCCGAGCGAACCAGGTGGCTGAACACGGCGCCCATCGCGATCGTCGGGAGCCCGAAGGCCAGCGCCGCAAGCAACGCCTCGGCGGACAGCGCGGCCGCGAAGCTGGTGCCGAACCTGTGGAGCGCCCACGCCTTGATCGGCGACGCCGCCCACAGCGAGGCCGTACCCAGCAGGCACGCGGACGCCAGGCCGGTGAGCAGGCGATCGCCAAGCACGGATTGATCGCGATTGCGCCGTAACCAGCGATGGTATCCGGCGGCGCCCGCCGCGGTGCCTGCCAGATAGATCGCGAGCAGCATCGCAAACGTATAAACCGTATCTTCCGTGACCTGGCTGAGGACACGAACGACGAGCACCTCGTAACTGATTCCCAGAAAGCCCGTGAGCGCGAGCCACGCCATCGCGCGCCGCGCGGGACCGCGACCAAGGCCGAGATCGAGAGCTGGCAGCGCAGGTGCGCGCTGCATCGTCCGCGGAAACATGGCGAAGGCGACGACACAACAGAACAGATTCAGCGCAATGCAGATGGCGGCGCTTCGCGCGAGCCCGAGGCGCGGAATCAGCCAGAACGCCGCCGCAAGCACGCCGAGCACCGAACCGAGCGTATTGCTGGCATAGAGCCCAGCGATGGACCGTCCCTGGTCCCGCAGTTGAACGGTGACGCGCTCCATCGCCGGGAGCGTGGCGCCCATCGCGGCCGTCGCGGGAAGCAACAGCAGGAAGGTGGTCAAAAACGCCACCGCCCATTGCCAGCCCGGCGATGGTTGAACGCCGATCGTGCGCAATACCCAACCACTGAACGGCGACGCGATGACGAGCAATAGCAGGCTCCACACCGCGACGACCAGCTCGCAGCCGGCGTACCAGCGCACCGGGCGTACGCTGTGTTCGATCCGCGAGCCGAGCAGCAGCCCGCCCAGCGCGAGCCCGCCGAAGAACGCCGCGACGACGGCGAGCACGGCGGCGGATTCGTGACCGAGCCACAGCGAGCTCTGCTGGGTCCAAACGATCTCGTAGCCCATCGCGGCAAAGCCGGACGCCATCATCAGGACGGAGGACGCCCAGGGCCGCTGCGGTTCGCGTTCGCTCGTCAACCGGTGAACCTGACCACGTAGCCCCACGAGTTGAGCTGCGAGGGGATCGCGTTGAATGAGAGCGTGATGCGACGTTCGCCCTGGTTGGGCGGAACGGCATGCATGAGGTAGCTAGGAAACAACACCATATCGCCCGGCTCGGGAGCAGGGCTGACCCATTTGTCTGCGCAGTACTCGTTCAGCGTCATGCCTTTGTGGTCATTCTTGAACAGGAAGTCCGTGCCCCCAGGCGACTTCATGAAGACGGTCTGCGAGCCTGGGTGCGTGCGCGTGAGATAGACGACCCCGGAGATGAAGCTGTTCGCGTGATTGTGCATCGCCTGACGCCCACCGGCATCAAGTACGTTGACCCACATCTCCTTGAGCAGCCACGGGAGCCGCTCGCCGAACAAGCACGTGCCAAAGTCGACCAGCTTGGGCGCGATCAGCCCGGCCGCTTCGACGAGCATCGGATTCTCGGCCGGCCGCAACATCTCGGTGTGAGACAGGCCGGCCGACGAGTTGTTGTCGCGGATCGCGCGCGCGGTAAAATGCTCTATCAACCGGGCCACGAGCGGCGGCCCGAGCGTGCCCGGCGCGCGCATGAACGGCGTGGGGAACAGGCCGAACACTTCATCCATCGAAGCGTTTATCTCTGACGTCGCCGCACGTTGTCCATACGCAAACTCGTCACCGCGCTGTCACCGAGTGCCGCACGAAACCGTATTCAGGGCGCCCGGTAGCGCCTGCCCGGGATCGCACAGCGTCGCCAAAGCGCATGTTTCGAAAGCGTCAGGAAAACGTTGCGGAGCCGTCGCCGTCGGCCATCGCAGAAGATTGTACCTGTGCCTGAGCGTACAGGACGAGTTGTCCCGGCCAGCGATCGCGCAGCGTTTCGGCTGGTGCGGCCGGCCCCCCTTCAGGCAATTGGAGCTTCGATCATGAGTATCCTCGAAAAAATGACGATGGTGGCGCTGGGGATCTGCAGTGTCAGCTCCATCGTCGGATGCGGCGACAACGGCGCGGTCGTCGAGCCCGACGCCACCGGCCAGATCGGTCTTTCGTTGCAGGTCCCGGCTGGCACCGCCATCCAGACCGCGAGCTACACGATCACCGGGCCCATGGGATTCCACCGGACCGGATCCATCGACACGGCCGCGACCGTGCTCGTCGGCGATGTCCCCGCCGGTACGGGGTATCAGGTCACGCTGACGGCCACGACCGACAAGGCGGCGAGCTGCAGCGGCTCGGCAACCTTCGACGTGGTGGCGCGCGAGATCACCGCCATCACGGTGCCGATGACCTGTCTCGAGCCGTCGCGCTCGGGCAGTGTCCTGGTCGGCGGCACGCTGAACATCTGCCCGACGATCGACGGCATCGGCGCGAACCCTGCAGAGGTCGAGGTCGGCGGCTCGATCGCGCTGACAGGATCGGCGCATGACAGCGACGCCGGGCCGAGCCCGCTGTCGTTTGGCTGGACCTCGAGCGCCGGCACGTTCAGCGATGCCGCTGCCCAGAATCCGACCTTCACGTGCGCGGCCCCGGGCCTCGTGACGCTGCAGCTCAGCGTCGGCGATGGCGATCCCGCCCCGGGATGCGCCGACCACTCGACCGCCCAGGTCAGGTGCAGCGCTGCGGCGCGGACCCCGGGCACGTACGTCGCGGGCGACTTCCACAACCACACGACGTGCTCCGACGGCTCGATCTCGATGCAGAAGCTGGTCAAGAAGGCGACCGACCGCGGGGAGACGCCCTGGGGTCTCGACTGGTTCGTGCAAGCGGGGCACGGCGGAAACGGCAATCGCAACTGCACCCTGGTCGAAGACGCGAGCCTGTCCACGCCGGCCTATCCGTTCGTCGCAAGCCTCGGGCCGACCACGACGTGGGACGCCCTTGGCGTGACGCCCAAAGGCGACGTGTCGCTCACCGGCACACTGCGAAACATGTGGCGATGGCAGTCGGTGCAGGAGTACCAGTACCCGGTCATCGAGTATCTCCGGGCGTTGAAGAATCTCCCGCTGTTTCTCGGCCTCGAGACCATCGCGCCAGGCCACGAGCACGTGTCGATGTCGGTCATCACGGGCCAGGTGCCCACGGAGCTCGACACGAGCGTGCTGCCGTCCGCGCCGCCGTACACCGCGCTCGGCAACGCGAACGCGCTGGCGCAATGGGAGTACTGCTTCGATCGCGCCGACACGGACACCAGCCGCGGTGAAGCCAACGGCTGGGACTGCTCGGTTCCGGGCAGCTTGAATACCGCGGATCCGAGCTGGAACATCACGGGGCAGAAGCTCGTCCCTGCCGCGGGCGCGGGCAATGGCACCAAGGGACACGACAAGGCGATCGAGGGCCTCAAGTGGATGGCGGCGTTCCATCCCGGCGCCGCCTACTACGTGCCCGCTCACCTCGAGCGCGCCGGCCAGTTCAATCCCGACGGCAACAACGGCTTCAACATCGAGCACCTGCGCGACTTCAACAACGCGGCGCCCAACATCGCGTTCGGCTTCGAGACCCAGCCTGGCCACGGCGCGTCCAACGCCCGCGGCGAGTACACGCGCAACCGCAACACGTTCGTCATCAACAACGTGAACGTGCTGGTCGACAGCGTGGGCGGCACGACCTTTGGCGGCACCGGCGTCTACGGCGCCGTGATCGGTGGGGTGTGGGATGCGCTGCTGGGCGAAGGGCGCAACTGGTGGTTCTTCGCGAGCTCGGACTGGCACAACCGCGGCAGCTTCGGTCCGGACGATCGCCGCTCGACACAGGACTTCTTCCCCGGCGAATATCAGCGCACGTACACGCTGGTGCGCAGCGGTGCGAGCAAGCCGAGGCCCCAGGCGATCGTCGACGGCCTGCGCAGCGGCAACAACTTCTCGTCGTCCGGCCAGCTCATCGATCGACTCGGGTTCGTGGTGTGCACGAGTCGGCCCGACGGGCTGGTCGCAGAGCTGGCCGCCAACGCGGCGACCAGCAACGCGGCGCTCGACACGGCGGGTTGTGCCACGATGGGCGAGAAGCTGATCGTCTCGGCAGGATCGGATGTCGTCGTCGGCATCGCGGTGCGAGACCCGGCTGGTGTGAACTTCTCGCCGTACACGTTCACCAACCCGTCGCTGGCGCAGGTCGGCATCACGCTGCCGATCAACATGCCGGTGCTCGATCACATCGACCTCATCCGCGGTCTGGTCACCGGCTACAAGGCGCCGGGCACGGCTGGCTACGCCGGCGAGTGGCCGCGCAACCTCGACTGGATGCGCGCCGATGGCTCGACCACCGGTCTCACGGCGGTCCCCGATGCGGCCAAGAACCTCAGCGCCGCGATTATCCGGACGTTCAATGGTAACGGCGCGTCGCCGTGGGCCCGGGTGACCTCGCCGTTCGACGGCACGACGTTCCTGGCCATGACGTTCCGCATCCCCGCGGTCGCGGCCTCGCAGTACGTGCGCCTGCGCGGCACCAACATGCCGCCCGCGGTGCCATTCGAGACCGATCCGGACGGTAACCCGGTGGCCGATCTGTTCACCAACGCGATCGATCCGACGATGCTGCGGATCCCGTGCACCGTGGCGCACAGCCCAAGCAGCCAGTTCGACGGTTGCCCTGATCACCTGGCGACGGCGACCGGCGCGAGCCCGATCGCCGGCCAGCGCGCCGTCTCGTTCGACGTCGCCGCGTGGTCGGATCTGTGGTTCTACAGCAATCCCATTTACCTCGAGGTCGGCGGCTCCATGGTCGTCGCTGGCGTGAAGTGACCGCTGCCTTGCCACATCCCAGCCGACGGGTGCCCAGCTGGCTGCGTGAGCCGCTGCTGCACTTCATCCTGCTCGGCGGGGCCCTGTTCATCATCGATCACCTGGTCGTGGACACTTCCGATGACACGCGCACGATCGTCGTCGGGGCCGACGTGGACAAGGACTCACGCGAGACGTTCAAGGCCGCACGGGGCCGCGAGCCCAATGGCGAAGAGCTCGCGGCCCTGCACCGCGTGTGGCTCGACAACGAGGTGCTCTATCGGGAAGGCCTCGCGCTGCAGGTCGACAAGGGCGACCCTGCGATCCGCGAGCGCGTGATCTTCAAGGCGCTCAGCGTGGTCGATAGCAACGTCCATCTCCCGGCCACGGACGACAACGTGGTGCGCGCCTGGTTCGAAGCGCATCGCGACAAGTACGACGAGCCCGCCCGCTACGACTTCGAAGAGGCCGCGCTGTCCGGGGATAGCTCGGAGGCGGTCGTGCGCGAGTTCGTGACGGCGCTCAACGGCGGAACGCCAGGGGATGCGAAGGCCGGACTGCGTGTCTTCAAGGGCCGACCCCAGGCAAGCCTTGTCGAGAGCTACGGCCCGGAGCTCGCCAAGGCGCTGGCCGCGGCGCAACTCGACGTCTGGCAGGCGCTGCGGACGCGTGACGGCTGGCGCGCCATGCGAGTCAAGGCGATCACCCCGGCCAAGCCGGCCGTGTTCGAAGCGCTGCGCGGCGTCGTGCTGCACGACTGGATCGACGCCACGGCCGCGGAGCAGCGGACCGCGGTCGTGCGCGCGCTCGCGAAGAAGTACAAGGTCAAGTACGAGGTCTCGACCGACGGCGGCGCCGAATGAGCGTTCGCGTCTCGTTGATCTTGCCGATCGTCGCCGTCCTGGTGGTCACGACGTCGCCGGCGCGCGCGCACGAGATGACCATGGCGGAGATGGAGGTCCGGGAGACCTCCGCCGGCGAGTTCCTGTGGCAATGGTCCGCGTCCAGCGACAAGCGCCCGATGGGCAACGATCTCGTCCCGCATTGGCCCGCGAGCTGTTCGGCCGGGCCAAGCACCCTGCGCTGCGGAACCGACGGCCTCACGGGCACGCTGGCGATGGAGGGCGTCGGCAAGCGCTACTCCGCGGCCCTGGTGAAGGTCATCTGGCTCGACGGCAGCAACCACGTGTACACGCTCACGGGCGCGCAACCGTCGGTGCAGCTCTACGGCGCGATGGACGATCGCCGCGGCACGGCAGAGATCGCGCGAGCCTACGTCGTGCTCGGCATCGAGCACATCCTGAGCGGCATCGATCACCTGCTGTTCGTGATCGGCCTGCTGTTTCTGGTCGGCTTCCGGCGTCGACTGATCGGCACCATCAGCGCATTTACGCTGGCCCACAGCCTCACGCTCGCGTGCAGCGTGCTCGGCTGGATCGCGCTACGACCGGCGGCGGTCGAGGCCGTTATCGCGATGTCGATCGTGCTGGTCGCATGCGAGGCACTGCGCGAGCGCGAGACCCTGGCTCGACGCATGCCGGCGCTGGTCTCGTTTCTGTTCGGTCTGGTGCACGGCTTGGGCTTCGCGGGCGCCCTGAAGAACATCGGACTCCCGCAGAGTCATCTCCCGCTGGCGCTGCTCACCTTCAACATCGGAGTAGAGATCGGCCAGCTGATGACGGTGCTCGCGGCCTACGCGGTGGTGCGCTTGCCGGTCTCGCGACGCGTGCTGGGACGCGCGCGCACGCCGGCGCTGTACGCCATCGGCATCGTGGCGGCGTACTGGTCGTGGTCTCGCATCGCGGCGATCTGACCTCGTGCGATAGACCACGCTTGCATCGACGATTTCGCGAATCCCTCAGCGCTTGATCTCGATCTCGATGAACGTGAGCTCGTAGGGATTCGCGTTGATGACATTGTGCTCGACTGGCGCCATCCGGGCATACGATCGCCCGACCACCAGCTCGGCGATCACCTCGGATGTTCCGGTATCGAGGCGGAGCTGGCCGGTGGTCATCGGGACGACGACGTAGTCCAGCTCGTGGCGGTGCCAGCCGGTCTGGGCGCCCGGCGCGAACCGCCACTCGGTCACGCGGACACGCTCGTTGTCGACCTGGATGGTGGGGACAGCAGACGGCGGCGGGAGCGTCATTCGCCAGCGACGCTAGCACACGGGCGCCGTGCGGTTGCCGCGGACGACTGCGTCGCTCCAGCGAGCATGGGTGATCGGCAGCTCGTGCCGCACAAGGCGTGATTTTGCCTCGTGGGCAGTGGTGCGACACGATCACCACCGCCAGCTCGGCGCCCGCCGCCCCACGTTGATCGACTCGAACATGGATCGACGCTCGCGGCCGACAGCGCTCGCAGCCGCGGATCGGCCGTCCCACGACGGCGAGCGCGGATTCAGCCGTTGCTCGGTCGAGACCTCGGCCCGGTCGATGTCGGCGGCTCGCAGGATCACGGCGGTCTTGTGCGGCATGTCCATGACGTAGCGGAGCCAGACCCAACGGTCTTGCACGGGCTTGCGCATCCCCCAGCGGCGGCAACGATGGCGGCGCCTGCAGCATCGTAGCGGTGCCATGTGGAGCGTGTCGCGACCGAGCCCCGAGCAGATCCGCCGCCATCGCGACGCCCAGCGGGGGCTTGGGTTCACCTACCCAGCCGTCGGGTCCACGCGGCACGGCGCCCCCCCGGCCGGCTTCGACCGGGATCGGAATCGGCAACCGCTGGGGACCGGCGCGACCGCTTTCGCCGCGGCCCGCCAGGCGATCCGCGCGTGGGCGATGTTCCCGGCGCCGCTGGCCCGGATCGAGCCGGCCGGAATCCCGATCGTCGAGGGCGAAGTGGTCGGGGTGGTGGTGCGTGCGCTGGGGCTGTGGTGGCTCAACGCGGCGCGGATCGTGTACGTGATCGACGAGCCGCGGCGGTTCGGGTTTGCCTACGGCACGCTGCCCGGACACGCCGAGCGCGGCGAGGAGCGGTTCCTGGTCGAATGGCTCGACGATGACTCGGTGTGGTACGAGCTCGACGCGTTCTCGCAACCGGGCTACTGGATGGCGAGGCTCGCCCGGCCGCTCGTGCGCCATCTCCAGCGCCGGTTTGCACGGCTCTCCAAGGCCGCCATGCAGAACGCCGTGGCCCCGGGTTGAGATCGCGAACGCAGCGTTGCCGAGCTGCTTGCGGTCCCCTGCTGCGCGGCCGGCCATACACGGCACATCCCGCGATGCGCGCTCGACACGATCGATGCAGATCCCGGCTTGCGGCATGCGCGGAGGTCGCGAATGCTGCCGCGATGCCCCGATTCCGGACCACCCGAGAGGTCGCGACCCACGACGTCGAGGCGATGCGCGTGGTGTGCGACGGCTGCGATGCCGCGCGCCCGTGCGACGAGCACGCCGGCCGCGCCTCGCTGTGGCTGGTCACCGCGGGCGCGTTCGAGCTGCGCGACGCCGCCGGCCGCCACCTCCTCGATCCGACCCAGGCGATCGTGATGCCGGCGGGCCACGCGTTCCAGATCCGCCACCCCGCGGGCCCCGACGTGTGCGTGGCGTTCCGCGGTCCGGTCGTCGACGCGCTGGCGGAGCGCGGCGCACACCTGGTCGCGATCTCGCCAATGCAGATCACGCAGATCGCGGCGGGGTTCGCCGACCACGACGAGCTCGCGCTCGCCGAGGCGCTGTCTCAGCTCGCGCCGGTCGCCTCGCTCGCCTCCCCGGCGGCCCCGGACCGCGGCCTGAGCGCTGCCGTCGTCGATGCGCTGCGCGCCCGCTACGCCGAACCCACCTCGCTCCACGAGCTGGCCACCAAGACCGGCTATTCGGTGTTTCACACCTGCCGGGTGTTCCGCGCCACGACCGGCATGACCATCCACGGATTCCGCCGCGAGCTCCGGCTGCGCCACGCACTCGCCCGCATCCTCGACGGCGACGACGCCCTCGCCGCGGTCGCCCTCGCGACCGGCTTTGCCAGCCAGTCGCACCTGACCAACCTGTTTCGCGCGCGGTTTGGCGTCACGCCCGCCAAGGCCCGGACCCGCGATGGCCAGCGCGCGCTGTGGCAGGGCCGCCGCGGTCACGGCCCATCGTCCGCCTCGGCCCGCCCTGCGACCCCCGTGACCAGCACGTAGTGCTTGCCGGTCACGAACACCTGCCGGCCGTGCTGCTGCAAATACTTGCGATAGAACGCGACGTCCTTGATCAGCAGCCCGAGCTCGGGCTGGCGGAAGTTCTTCATCCGCGCGCCGTACGCGAGCTCGCCGTCGACATAGCGCGAGTTCGGTAGCCCGAGGATCACCGCGCCGCCGGGCGCGAGGTGGTGCTGCACGACCTGGCGCAGCACCTCGCGATCGTCGATCCCGGGGCTCTGCAGCGTGTTGAGCGAGATCACCAGATCGAACGCGCCGAGCCCGAGCGTCGGCAGCGCTGCGAGGTCCGCCGCGATCAGCTGGTGCCCAGGAAACCGGGCGCGCGCGACCGCGATCGCCGACGCGCTGTGATCGATCCCGACCAGCGCGAGCCCGGGCAGCTCGCGGCCGAGCACCACCAGCTCGTCGCCGGTATTGACGCCCAGATCGAGCACCCGCGGGCACGGCCCCAGCCGCGCGCGGCCGATCGCCTCGGCGAGATCGATCACGAACCCGGGGTCCTCGAGCTTGGAGATCCGCGCATAGCTCGACCCCGCCCCGTAGCGCTCGCCGTCCGCCCGCGCCGCGCCCGCCGCGTCCCAGCGGTTGCGCGGATCGAGCCGCTCGAACCGCAGCTCGATCAGCCCGCCCGCCGCCACCCGCGGCGTCAGCAGTCGCAGCCCGAGCCGCTCGGCGAGGTCGACCCACACCCGCCATGGACGATGCACATGCAGCTCCCCGCCGTGCTCGACGAGCTCGCCGGCATAGCGGCCGCGCCCGAGGTCCGGATCCAGCACGCAGAACCCGAGCGCCGCGGCCCCGGCGGCCAGCCGCCCCTCGACAAACGCGAGGATGTCGAGCAACGACTCGCGACGAAACACCGGCTCGAACACCGCCGCAACCTAGCGCGAGCCAGGGCCCCGCCCCACCACCACCGCACGAGTTGCGCAAATCGCCACGCCCGTGCCCCCAGGCCCTTCACATCCGCCACAGCGGCCGATCCAGATCAGCGACATGCTCACCACGGTCACGATCGAGGACGCGACGCTCGCCGACCGCCCTTGTCGACTCCCCGATCGCACCGCAGTCACGCCCAGCGAGGCCTCGCGCGATCCGGACCACGCGCGCTACGAGCAATCCCGAGCCGACCTCGCCAGCCTCGGCTCCATGTGCGTGAAGCCGGTGTCGAGTCCAAGCGCCGCGACGGCGCGCACGCCGAGCTCGGTCGCATCGGCCCACGCCGGCCCGGTGATGTCGTGCGGCAAGGGGCCCGGCACGCACGACGCCACGGCGGCCTTCGACCTCCCGTGCGACGTCCCAACCGGCCGCATCGCGATGTGCACATCACCGCCCCCCGACCCCATCGCCACCGGCCCCGAGGCCGCGGTCGCACCCGCCGCCCCACACACCCAGCCGGCGAGCCCCCGTGGCGACGCCCCCCGGTGCGCCCCATGATCTGCCCCGGCTGCCAGCACGACAACCGGCCCAACCGCCGCTACTGCGGCGCCTGCGGCAGCAACATCGAGGCGGCCTGCAGCACCTGCGGCTTCCTCAACGATCGCGCCGACCGGTTCTGCGGCGGCTGCGGCGGCTCGATGCCAGCCGCGAACGCGCTCTCCGGCGCCGCGATGCCAAACGACGCCGCCGAGGCGCCCCTCGCGCCGCACGTGCACCAGTCCCTCCACGTGACCCACGTGGCGCAGGCCGCCTACGGCCGCACACCGCCAGCCACCCAGCCACCCCCACCACGCCCGTCGCGCATCACCCAGGCCATGCCGTGGCCGCTCGACGAGCGCAGGATCGCGCCCCCGAAGGTCGCGCCCAGCGCAGCCCCAGCGGCAGCCAAGATCGACGGCGCGCAGGGCGCCGTCACGCCTCGCGCCAAGCCGTGACAGCCGTACCTGCCCAGCGCTCGCGGTGAACCACCGGCGCCTCCCCGGCCGCGGCGCGCTGGCGTCGGACCCCGCGGGCCTGGCTGCCAACTACGTCAAGATCCCCGAAGACATCGACACCAGCTACGCGTTCAACCCGTTCCGCTGAAGCGAGGCGCGCGATCATGAGCCTGCGACCGAGTCCGACGCCGCGCGCTCGACGGCACTCCGTCCAGTACACCGTCTATTGAACATCAGCGGTAGCCAGTGCGGCGGCCATGATCCGAGCAAACACCGAGGTTGCCAACTCGTTAGCACCAGCTGGCGCGCCTGCAATAACGCGGCGGAGACGAGCGTATCAAGCAGGTGACCGTCACCGGGGGCTACGGTTTCATGCAGACGCGGCGTGCAACGGCGGTTCTGGTAGCGCTCACGGCGTCAGCGCACGCCGAGCCGGCGGCCCGGTCGTATTCGCAGACGATGGCCGGAGGCGCGCGGCAGATGGCCGCGAAGGACTTCCTCGCCGCCGCGAAATCGTTCAAGGCCGCCCTCGACGCACGCCCAGACGATCCGCGCGCCCTGGCCGAGCTGTCGTGGGCAAGCTTTCTCGCCGGCGATTTCGCTGCAGCGGCGCAGGCTGCGTGGAGTGCCACCTACTACACGCGGGATCCACGGCTGCAGGCGATGGCGTATTACAACCTGGGTCGCGCGCGCGAGGCTCTCGGTGCGATCGCGGACGCGGAGGCCGCCTATGCCGCGTCGCTCGATCTGCGTGACAATCCCGAGGTTCGCACGCGGCTCAAGCACCTCGCGCCCGCGCTCCTTGCGCCGCATCGCCTCGCCGGACCGTTCGCCAGACCCGAGGACTCCTGCAAGAGCCCCTGCCAGGTCGACCGCGATGTCAGCCCGCGCTGGAGTGGCGCCGCCGGGCTCGCCTCGCCGTTCCGCGACGCGGTGAAGATCGACGTCGACGATCGCGATAGATACCCTCTCGTCAGCATCGCGGTGGAGCTCACCGACGGCTGGTACGTCCTGCCCACGATCGGCCGGGCTGCGCGAGGACACGGCGGCGGGCACCGCGCCGAGCTGCGGATGGTCGGGCATCGGCTCGTCGTCGACTGGGGCGCCGAGGTCGGCCGCTTCGGCCACAACGAAGTCAGTGCGAGCTTCGTGTGCGGCCTCGCCGGCGAGCAGCCGAGCTGCGTGGGTCCGCTCGTGTACCGGCAGGCCGATGAGGTCGATCGCTGCGCCAAGAAGCCCGATTGCACCGTCCGCAACGTCTACAGCGTGTGGTTCCGCTGCCGTGTCGACCTGCGCGGCGACGTCGTCGAGCTCACCCGCGACCCCAGCGAGGTCGAGATGATCGAGGGCATCGATACCGTGCTGCCGCGGCCCGACATCTGCGACGCCCTGCCGATCGCCGGCAAGCACACGCTGACGTTCTGACGACCATCGCGGCGGCCGATTCGGTGCGGTGCTCGCTGGCCACCACCGCTGCGACCGACGACCGTGACCCGCACGCCCGAGTTACGGCGTGGGCATGAAACGATACGCGCCCGCCTGGACGACGACGTCGCTGTTCTCGAACGCCCACTCGATGGGGTGATCTGCGACCCACAGGAGGGGCTGCCCGGCGACGGCATCTGCCAGGAAGCTCGAGCCCGCCGAGGATTCTGGCAGCGTGACCTCGCAGCGTTCGGCATCGACCGTCTTGCGGGTCGACGGACGCCAGGTGGCAGGGCGGTGGCCGGGGTCGTCCGGCTTGGTGCCGCCCGCGATGAGCGCCGCGCCGACGCCCAGGACGGCGACACGGTCGGGCTTGCATGTGAGGCGCAGCTTGGCGGGGAGCCCGCTGCATCCGTGCTGCGTAGGCAGCGGTGAGACGGCGACGAGATCGTGGATCGCCCCGGGTTCCCGGTAGTCAACCACGACGGGCGGGAACCAGTAGCTCTCGTCGTTCTCCTTGCCGGTCAACGCCACGCCGACCAGCCCTGGGCGCCCGAGCCCCGCGATCTTCGCGTGCCCGCCCTCCTGGCAGGCGACGCGCAAGCGGGTGTGCGCGTCGTGCGTCCACTCGGTCCAGGTGAGGCGAATGGGCGCTCGCATGAGCGCGCCGACGAGGAGATGGCGGAACGTCCGAGCCCCCGGCCCGGGCACTTCGCCGCTGTCGACGACGTGCGCGGCGACGGTCGGCGCCCGGGTGTCCGGCGGAGACGACGGGGGCGCGTTCGACCCAGCGGACGGGGCGGTGATCGGCGCTGCGGGTTCCGCGGTCTTCTGCGCCGACTCGGAGCGGGGAGAGCCACACGCCACGAGCGTCGCGAGCGCGAGCGCGGCGCGGCTCATGGCGTGAGCCCGAGGTAGCCGCGGATCGTCCGGCGGATCACCTGCGCCACGGGCGCCCAGATCGTGTTGTCCAGGAGCAGATTCTGCCAGGCGACGACGAACCTGCGCCCCGTTTCGTTGTGTCGCAGGATCGACGCCTCGGAGTAAACCGAGGCACCGGTCTTGAGCGGCCCCACGCCGAGCTTATTGTGGGTCACGGAGAACTCGGATGCGTCGAGCCCACCCTGCGGAACCCCGTCAGCGACGGTGCGGTCGATCCACACCTCGTGCTTGTACGTGACCGCGCGGTGCAGGTACTCGAGCATCTCGGTGCTGGACGCGGCATCGACCAGCTTGCTGTCTGTCATGAGCGTATACATCTTGGCGAACTGGATGACCGAGGTCGCCTGCGCGACGCGCTGGTCATTCACGGAATCCACGCGGAAGTAGGGATACTTGTTGACGTAACCTGGATCGGCGTAGTCGCCGGCGAGCCAGATCCCGGTGAAGCTACTCCCATCCAGCAACCCGGCCGAGGCCAATGCTCCGTTCAAGTAGCCGTAGCCCGAACCATGGATAGTCTCCGCGGCGTCATTGTTACTGCTGACCTTGATCATCTGATCCATGTGGTTCTCGAACGCCTTCGAGAACTTCACCGTGAATCCCGGATCGGGGCTCGCCGACACGACGTCGAACACGTTGGCATACTGCGGACAAGCGTTGGCCTTGAGGAGGTCGCCGTGCTCGCCGTTGACCGCCTTGAACGCGCTCATCGTGCCGGCCTTGGCCATGACCAGCGGGTTCAGGTACCTGGCGATCTGCGGCAGGAGATCCTTCTGCGTCGCGGCGGCACCGAGCTCCTTGGCGACCGCCTTGACGACCTTCCTCAGCTCGAACGCCGAGTAGAGCGCAGCCACTTTGATCATGCTCGCGCCATAGTGCTCCTCGTTGCCGCGAAACTGCGCCATGGGGCGCTTGCCGTCGGGGTCGAGGGCGACGATCGCGAAGGCAACGCGCCAGCTCTTGCCCGGTCCCGCATCGATTGCCTTCGAGAGGGAATCGTCAAGCTTCTTATCGGTGCCGAATGGATCGGCATATTTGTCCGGAAATGGCGGTGTCTTCAGCGCGAGGACGCGGTCAGGGACCGCGGGGAGATCACCGCCCATCGTCTACCTCCTCAAGCGCGCGCGTCTTCGTGGCCAGCGTGCCATGCGCGTCGATGAGCTTCTGTTTGGTGTCGTCATCGAGCATGCCGGTCTCGGGTAACTCGACGTCGCGCTGGAACGCGCGCAGCGCCACGTCGAACGCGTATTTGTCCGGATAGCCGATATTGTGGAGGCGTTTGCGCGCCTGTGCCTCGTCCGAGCCGCTCGCGTAGTCCACGTAGAGCTCGAGCCAGAAGCACGGGGCGGTCGAAGACACGTCGACATCCGCGTCTTCGGCGCACCCCCACTCGACCAGGCAGCGCGCTGGCGTCCCGCGCACCTTGATCGACACGCCCCCTCCCTCAGCGCGCCCCGAGTACTTCTTGCCGGCGGCCTCCAGCCGGTACGGCGCGTTATCGATGAGCTCCGCGAGGCGATCGCGCAGCATGACCTCGATCGTGGTGAAGGTGCGCCTGGGCGCGACCGGCGTCACCCGGATGAACGTTGGCGCGTACATACGCGGGTCGTGCACGCGGCAGTCCGCCGGCACGCAGCGGGTGGGCGCCGGATGGCAGGGGAGCGGCGGAGCGTCGCGCTCGTCGAAGAACATGAGCTCCATCCGCCGGTTGGCCTGGCTGCGATAGTTCGACTTCTGCGGTGCGTCGATGGGGAACGACTCGCCGCAGCCGACCGCGCGCCGTCCGTCGTCGACGAAGCGAAGCTTCCGGCGCAGGTCAGCGAATCCGGCGTCGTCCACATCGAGCAGGTCCGCGAGCTCGCGGCTGTAGACGTCGAACACGGCGCCCCACAGCTCGTCGTCGATCTGGTTGTCGTCGGGGATGGCCGCGCCGAATTCTGCGCTGTACTGGCGTTTGAACCCCTTGATCGCCGTGTCCGTCCTGGCGCCCTTCTGATCGTCGATCTTTCCGGGGTCGCACCCCCACCCCCAGTCGCGCGCGAGCCAGTGGAGGATGTGCTGCACATCCGCGATCCGGTGCTTGTCCTTGGCCGTCGTCACGAACTTGTCGCGGTCGCCGACGAGCAGCGCCAGCGCTACGTCGCCGCGCTTCTCGGTCAGCGTTACGTTGTACTGCGCGTTGCCCGACGTGTCTGCGTGGCCGGCGACGAGAAGCCGCTGCTCGGGGTTCGCCGCAGCATGTTTCAGGCACTCGGCGAGCACGACGAGCGACGTGATGACCGGCGTCGGCTCATGGTCGCCGGCGGGGACGTTGGCGTCGTCCGGCGGATCGGGCAGCACGACGGCGCTCTCGTGATGGAAGCGAACGTCGTCGAGCTCGAACACCTCGTAGGAGAGCCGCTGCAGGACGAACGAGGCCGCGCCGCCGGTCTTGACCAGGAAGACCTCGTCGAGCCTGTTGGGGAAGACCTCGTTCGCCATGTCACCTCGATTCTATCTCGCTGGCACGAGTATCCCGATCTTCCGGCTGGCGATCCTGGGCGGCGTCGAAATATGCCACATAGTACCGGCGCTGCAATTTGCCGCACCGGGCACCGTCCCAACGAGCTCGCGTTTCGACGACAATCCAGTCGGTTCGCGGTGGAAGCGAGTTGTCAGTCATGGCGAACGGGTAAAAAGGGCAACACTCGGTCGAGTGCATGCCTGGGAGGGAAATCAGCGTGGGTGATCTCGATCGAATTGTGGTTTTTGACCGCGATATGCTGAGCGCCTTGGCGACTACGCTGCGGATGTACGCCGCGCCAAGCACACGACCCTGCGGCGTCGACTTGAAGAGCAGTGCGCGTGCCTGGACAAGGTAGGCTCGGAGACAAGGCAGCCATCCAGTTGGACGCGCATGGTTGCCCGGCATGTCCCCATCCCGGGACAGGTCCAGCGATCCAGGGCTCTCCTGATGTCAACATCAATCGTCGCCCAGCACTACGCGTGGGTGACCCGGGTATCCACGCTGCCTGCTGCGGCGCGAATACGTGGACCGCAAAGGTGGGCAGCGCAACGGTCTTCATCAATGGCAAGTCGGCACATCGGATGGGCGACCTGACCCGCCACTGCGGCGGCATGGGGCGACTCGTGGAGGGATCGGCCAACGTCATCGTAGGAGAGGACGGGGCTGGTAGCGATGGCGGTAGCCGCCGCAGCGGCACTGCTGGTCGTAGTAGCGACGGCGACACTGCGAATGGCCGTGGCAGCTCGGGCGGCGCTGGCGAAGGCGCCGCGCAGTCAGAACCATCTAAGACCGATTCAAGCATTTCACCAGTCACATCCGCCCGCACGCCGGGCACCGGTCCATCAACTGGCGATCCCGCGGGCGCCCGGGAGGCCGACAGGACTCACTACGTCGAGCTCGAGTTCGAGGATGCCGATGGCAAGCCTCTGTCCGGTGCGACATACGAGATCAAGGAACCCGGCGGGGCTATACACAAAGGCACACTCGATATCACAGGTAAAGCACGCGCAGATCGGCTTCCAGAAGGCACGTGCGAGATGACCTTCACGAGCATCGGAAAGAACCCGCGGAGCAACGCCTGAAGACCGTGCGGCGTGCCAAAGCGCACCGGCCGCGCCTCCTGCCGGCGCAGCCAACGGCGATACGGCGCGCGTAGCCGATATCCTGCGCGCGCGCGTGGCCTCGCTTCGCAGCGGAGACGAAGTCCCCGTTGCCTCGTTCGCCGCGGACGCGGTGGTCCTGGTGCCCGATGCACGCGCGGCCCACGGCGACACGACCGGTCTCCGTGAACACTGGGGCTTCGCGATCGCCGACGTCGACTGGAAGCAGCCCAAGGAGAAGTCGCCGACGCGCAAGGCCGCCCTCGTGATCGCGGCCCCCGGCCTTGGCAACCACGTGGGAGGTCGTCGCCGTCCAGTACACCGCATATGTAGATTCGGCCACGCTGGATCGCCGCAGCCGGCTGCCTATGGGGTCGTCTGCTTCCAGCCGTCCAGCTCGGTGATGCGCGCGAACCACGCGGCGATGGTCGGGAACTCCGACAGCGGGAGATCAACTTCCTTCGCGTACATCAACGACGACGCGAGCGTGAGATCGGCGATGGTCAGCGCTGTGCCGACGACATATGGATTGCCGTCCAGCCGCTTGTTCAGGACGGCGGCGAACCGGCGGAAGTTGCCGAGCGCCTCGTCGACCCTCCGCGCGTCGGGCTCCCCCAAGCCCAGCATCGGCTTGATGATCTTCTCGAAGGTGATCGTGCCGAGCTGTGGTGAGAAGTGCGACGCGTCCCAGAACTGCCAGCGCGTGACATCGGCATGTGCCGCCTCGTCGCGCGGCAGCAGTCCTGCTTCGGGCTTCTTGGAAGCGAGGTACTGCACGATGGCACGCGACTCGGTGAGCACGAAGTCACCGTCGACCAGGGTCGGGATTGCGCCGTTGGGGTTGATCGCGAGGTAGTCGGGGCTCCGGTGCTCGCCCCTGGCGAGGTCGAGCGTCTTCTCCTCGAGCGACAGGCCGAGCACGGCGGCCGTCAAGCGGACGCGACGGACGTTGGGCGACCGCGCGTTCATGTAGAGCTTCATCGTTGCTTGGACTCCATGGTTCGACGTTCTGGCGCTGAGACGGCACGAGGCGCGCGAATTCATCGGGTGCGTTCACGAATATCGGTGCGGTGTCGGCTCCGACACGCATCGGCTTGGCCAACTGCGGGGAACTCATGGCACATTCGGACCATGGGCGCCCCGCCGGCCGAACAGGAGTTCCACACGCAGATCGAGCCACACCGGCGCGCGATCACGCTGCACTGCTACCGGATGCTCGGGGCGCTCCAGGAAGCCGAGGAGATCGCCCAGGACAGCTTGCTTCGCGCCTGGCAGCGGCTCGACCAGCGAAGGGCGCCTGGCTCGACGCGCGCCTGGCTTTACAAGATCGCCACCAACGCCTGCCTCGATGTCCTGAAGGTCCGCCGCCGCCGCGCCCTCCCCCACCTGCTCGGCTTGGCGGCGAGCCCGACCGCCGGCCTCGGCACACCGCTGCCTGACAGCGTCAGGATCGAGCCGGCTCCCGATGCGCTGTTCGATGTGGCAGACGAGGCGGCGCCCGGACCGGACCACCGCGTGTCGCTGCGCGAGAGCGTCGGTCTCGCGTTCATCACCGCGCTCCAGCTCCTGTCCCCCAAGCAGCGAGCGGCGCTCCTGCTCGTCGATGTCCTGGACTGGAGACCCGAGGACACGGCGAGCCTGCTGGACACGACCGTCGCCTCCGTCAACTCGCTGCTCCAGCGGGCGCGCAAGAACGTCGAGTCACGAGCCGGCGACGACCTGGCCTCCGGTCCTGCCGATGACGCGCTGCTGCGGCGCTATATCGCCACCTGGGAGAGCGGCGACCTCGACGCGTTCGCGGAGCTGCTGGCGGAGGACGCCCGGCTCGTCATGCCGCCGCAGGCCGAGTGGTACGACGGGCGCGCGGCGATCTGTCAGTTCCTTGCGCATATCATGGCCACCCGGCCGTATCGTTACAGGCTCGTTCCGGTGGCCGCGAACCGTCAGGCCGCCGTCGCGGTCTACACGGCGCCACGCACCGGTGGGGAGTTCCGTGCTGCGGCGATCCACGTGATCGCGATGCGCGATGGTCGCGTCACGCAGATGACGCGGTTCGCTGCGCCGCATCTGTTCCCGCGGTTCGGCCTCCCCACGCAGCTGCCGGACGTGCGCCCGTAGACGTTCGAGGCGCCCCGCCGGTCAGCGTGCATATACGTCTCTACGGCGTGGGCATGAAACGATAGGCGGTGCGCGTCGTGCGTCCACTCGGTCCAGGTGAACCCGAGGTCGGCGCCACCGGCCTACGTACCGCTCAGGGTATACGCGACCGTGCCGCTGCACGCGAGCGACGAGAAGCAGCCGGCGTGAACGCGGAAGGTCTCGGTGGTCCCGGCGGTGAACGTGAACAGCGTCAATAGGCCACACGCGCCGTTTTCGTCGTCTTGGCCTGCCACCTCGACGTTGGCTTGATTGAACAGCCTCAGAAAGGTATCGCCCTCGCCCGAGCTGCCAGGCACGCCGCATGTGCCGATCGTAAGAACCTGACCTACCACCATCGGGATATCGACGTCGACCGTGTTCTGCCTCGCGTTGTCGGTGTTTGTCGCGGCGTAAGAAAACGCTCCGCTGCTGGGCGGCGCGCCGGCGCAGGTGATGGCGATGTTGGTGACATCCACGTTCCCGACGATGCCGGTTCCGTTGGTGACATTGCACGTCTGGAAGACAGGCGACGACGGACTGATGACGGTCACGGCGTACGGCTGGCCGCTGGCGACCGGCGTGGCGAACATGAAACTACCGTTGGCGGTCACGTCCAGATTGTCGCCGCCGTTATTGCGCAGCGTGATCGTGTCGGTCGCGGCGAGCCCCGATACGGTTCCGCCGACCGTGAAGCGGTTGGTCGCGCACGTCACGCTGACGTCGGTGATATTGACGCCGCCGATGGTGCCGGTGGCGCTCGTGACGCTGCACGCCTGCGAGATCGGCGACGACGGGCTGGTGACGGTCACAGCGTACGACTGGCCGCTGGCGATCGGCGTGGCGAACGTGAAACCGCCATTGGCCGCCACGTCGAGAGCGTCGCCGCCGTTATTGCGCAGCGTGATCGAGTCGCCGGCGCCGAGCCCCGATACGGAACCGCCGACCGTGAAGCTGTTGGTCGCGCACGCGACCGTGACATTGGTGATGTTGGCGCCGCCGACCGTGCCGCCGCCACTACTGACCACGCACGTCTGCGAGATCGGCGACGTCGGGCTGACCACGGTCACGGCGTACGACTGGCCGCTGGCGACCGGCGTGGTGAACGTGAAACTGCCGTTGGCCGACCGGACCAGACTGTCGCCGCCGTTGTTGCGCAGCGTGATCGAGTCGCCGCCGGCGAGCCCCGATACGGAACCGCCGACCGTGAAGCTGTTGGTCGCGCACGTGACCGTGACATTGGTGATGTTGGCGCCGCCGACCGTGCCGCTGCCACTACTGACCCCGCACGTCTGCGAGATCGGCGACGTCGGGCTGACCACGGTCACGGCGTACGACTGGCCGCTGGCGATCGGCGTGGTGAACGTGAAGCCACCGTTGGCCGAGCGGACCAGACTGTCGCCGCCGTTGTTGCGCAGCGTGATCGTGTCGCCCAGGCCGAGCCCCGATACGGTTCCGCCGACCGTGAAGCTGTTGGTCGCGCACGTGACCGTGACATTGGTGATGTTGGCGCCGCCGACCGTGCCGCTGCCGTTCGTGACCGTGCAGGTCTGCGAGGGGACCGACGGCTGCGTCTTCACGGTCACGTGATAGGCCGAGCCGCTCAGCATGGACGCCCCGAACGCGAAGGTGCCGTTCGAGGTGATATCGCGGTCATCGCCGCCGTTGTTCTGCAGCGTGACCGTGCCGACCAAGCCGCTGATCGTGCCGCTGATCATGTAGCGGTTCGTCGCGCAGTTGATCGCCACGCTCGTCACGGCGCCGTCGCCGACCGTGCCGGAATCGCCCAGCACGGTGCAGGTCTGGCTCGGCTGCGACGGTTGGCGCAGTACGGTGACATGGAAGGTCGCGCCGCTGGCGACCGGGGTCGCGAACGTGAAGTTGCCGTTGCCGGTGATCGCGAGGTCGTCGCCGTTGTTGCTCTGGATCACCAGCCCGGCGCCAGCGAGTCCGGTGACGGTGCCGCCCACCGGGAACGAGCTCGTTGCGCAGGTCACCTCGATGTTCGTGAGGTTCGAATCCGCAACGACGCCGGCGCCGTTGGTGACCGTGCACCGCTGCGACGGCTGGACTGGCGACGCGGCCACGGTGACCTCGTAATTCGCGTTGCTCGCGACCGCGGTGGTGAACGTGAAGCTGCCGTTGGCGCTGATCGCGAGATCGTCGCCGCCATTGTCGCGGAGCACGAGCCCCGTGCCGGCGACGCCCGTCACGGTGCCGCCGATCGTGAACGAGCTCGTCGCGCAGGTGACCGCGACGTCCTCGATGTTCCCGGCGGTCACCGCCCCGGTGCCACGGGCGACCGTGCATACCTGGGTCGGCTGCGCAGGCTGGCCGACCGCGGTGATCTCGAACGTCGCGCCGCTCGCGACCGGGACCGCGAATGTGAATCCGCCGTCGCCGCTGATCGCTAGATCGTCGCCCCCGTTGTTCCGGAGCAGCAGGCCAGTGCCGACGAGGCCCGTCACCGTGCCGCCGACCGTGTACGCGCTGGTCGCGCACGACACCACGACGTTCGTGATGTTCGCATCGCCGACCGTCCCGCTGCCATGGTCGACCATGCACACCTGGGTCGGCAGCGCTGGTTGGGTCCGCACCGTGACCTCATAGCTGGCGCCGCTCGCCATCGGCGTGGCGAACGTGAACGTGCCATCGGCGTTCACGGCGAGATCGTCGCCAGCGCTGTTCTGCAGCACGGACCCGCGGCCGCGCAGACCGGTCACGGTGCCGCCCACGCTGAACGCGACCAGACTGCAGCTCACCTGAACGTCTGTGACGTTCCCATCACCGGTGGTGCCGATTCCGTGGCTGACCGTGCAAATCTGCGTCGGGTTCGACGGTTGGGTCTTCACGGCCACCGAGTAGGCGGCCGCGCGCTCCACCCGCGACGCGAACGAGAACGCACCATCACCGGTGATCAGTAGATCGTCGGCTCCGTTGTTGGTCAGGACGAGGCCGGAGCCCTGGAGGCCCGTGACCGTGACGCTGACTTCGTCCGGCAGCTCTTTGTAGACGACGGAGGTTAGCGAGCATGCTGCCACCGTTGTGATGAGCGACAGCGCGAGCGGCTTCGGAAGCGTGAACATATCGAATCACCCGCTATTGCAGTGAGGTCCAACTTCTACACAAAGCGCTCTCGCCCGATTCACTCATCCCCAGTGGATCAGAGCGGCGCAAAGACACGTATTCCTGACAACTCTAACTGAGCCCTCGAATACGAGTCAATTGGTGCGATCGAATTTGATCGCAACCTGTGGATCCCGATGCGTTGGGTGCAGCGGATGGCAGCGGATGAGTGGTGGAGGCCTCGCGGAGCCGCGCTACGAACAAGGCGGCTGATCTTATCGGCCGCTTGCGCCGCCGACTTGACCGGCGACCGGGCCGCGCAATCCAGCACTATGGTCATGAGACTCGCGACCAACGCCCGTAAACAGCGTGTTCACCGCGAGCACCGCGACTCATGGAGTCGAACGTCCATCCGGACTATCGCCTCACGAATCTTCGCCGTCGACGAGCTGCGACACGACGACGCCATACCGTCCGTCTTGCTTGCTTGGCTCGCGGTGACAGGCATCGCCGCTGCCTGCAGCTTGTCCCCACGCGACAACTTCAGTGGAATGTTCTCGTGCCGCGGTACCAACGTCGTCGCCGGGAGCGGGCCGAAGTCCGGATGGTGCCATTTGCCAGCTGCGCCATCAGGTCGAGTGTGAAATGTTGCACCGTCACGTGACCGGCGACTGAATGTCCGGGTTTTCTGTGATATCGAGTCTGCCACTGAACGGTCGAATCGGCGGCTGTTTGCAAAGGAAATCGTATGCGTGGCACTCATCATGCTCGGATTACTGTCGTCGTGGCTCTGTTCGGCAGCGTAGCCGGCTGCGTCAACGAAGCCCCTCCGGTCGAGCTCGTCACGACGGCGCGAACGATCGTCGAAGGCTTCGAGTCCGGCAGCAAGATTGCATATGCCGTCGATGACGTGGCGATCGATACCGGCACCTGGAACATGGACGAGGCGCTCATCGGGAGCCTCGACACCGATGTCAAGACCGGCACCAAAGCGGCGCGAGCCCGCGACAGTGGGCGGATCACGATGGACTTCGATCGGACCACCGGCGCCGGCACGGTGACGATCCATCACGCGAAGTTCAATCTCGACGACAGCAGCACCTGGGGCCTGTTCGTGTCGCGCGATCGCGGCACGACCTGGTCGCAAGTCGGCTCGACGGTCACCACGAGCACGAGGACGTTCGCCACGGCGACGTTCACCGTCAACGTCGCGGGCACCGTGCGGTTCTCGATCCGCAAGCTGGACGGCACAGCCAACCGGATCGACTTCGACGACATCGCGATCACGGACTTCGACGCGCCGGTGTTCGCGCCCGGCGATCCACTGCCGGGCACCGACCCCGTCAAGTTCGCAGCCGCGCTCGACAACTTCGCCGCGCAGGAGGAGATCGTGGATGGCCTCGGCCCAACGTTCAATGAAGCCGCGTGTGGCAACTGCCATACGACGCCGGTCACCGGCGGCTCGGGCATCCAGGTCGAGCGCCGCTTCGGCCAGCTCACCAACGGCGTGTTCTTCGCCTTCGACCGCGACCCCAATAACTTCGGCGGGACGCTGCGCCAGCTGTTCTCGAACGGAACCTTCGCCAATGGCACCGCGTCGTGCACCGTTCCGTTCGATGCCGAGGCGCCGACCGCGAACATCCACAACGTCGGCCGGCGCACGGTGCCGCTGTTCGGCCTCGGCCTGATCGATGCGATGCCGGATTCGTGGTTCGACACCCTCGCCGCGAACGAGCCGACGGCGACGCGCGGCACCGTCCTGCGCTCGATCCCCAACTTCCCCGACAGTCGCGACGCCAACCAGAGCCTCACGCGGACCCGCGTCCGGCGGTTCGGCTTGAAGGCGCAGCAGACCAACCTCGTGTCGTTCTCCGGTGACGCCTACACCAACGAGATGGGGATCACGACGCAGAGCTGTTACAAGGGCACGGCCATCCTCGCGTTCGCGTTCGAGAACCTGCCTAGCGGCGTGACGCTACCGGTCGCGTGCAACGGCGGCGACCTCAAGCCTGCGAACCCGCCGGGCAATCCACAGATCCCGCAATTCACCGATGATGTGGTCGGCAGCTGCGCGGGCGGACGCGATGAGGTCCAGGACGACATGGCGAACTTCTTGTTCTTCATGGAACACCTCGCCCCGCCATCGCAGGTGACGTCCGATCCGCAAGCGACGACGACCGGCGGTGCGCTCTTCCAATCCACCGGCTGCACCAACTGCCATACCTCGGTTGCCTTCGTCACGCCGGCGGATCCGTTCAACGACGTCCCCGGTAACATGCAGTTCTTTCCGTTCTCCGACTTCCTGGTCCATGACATGGGCTCGCTGGGCGACGGGATCGGCGACACCGGCGATTCGCTCGCGACCACGCGGCAGATGCGCACCGCGCCGCTGTGGGGCGCGCGCTTCAACACGCAGTTCCTCCACGATGGCCGCGCGAAGACCATTCTCGACGCGATCCTCGCGCACGATGGCCAGGGGCTCACGGCACGCAACAACTTTTCGCGGCTCGACGCGACGAGCCAGTCGCTGATCGTTCGGTTCGTCAACACGCTGTAGACGCCCGCCCGCGACATGCCGAATCCCCGCGGCCCGAATACTGGCACCACGCAGCCGATCGGTGTGGCCGTGTTCTGATCGCGCATCTACCGCGTGGCCATGAAACGATAAGCGCCGCCCCGGACGAAACATCGCTGTTGGTCGCGAGCGCCCATCGCAACGAACCCGCGAAGCGCGTGAGAGAGGTCTTTGGGCGAAGCATGCGCGTGGTGAGGTCGCCGGCAAACAGTGGAATTCACGGTGAGCTGCCGTCGGCCCGCAGCGCCCGCGTCGCCGACGCGGCGGTGGCTTCCGTGAAACATCCGGCATAGTTCATCCGAGCTGACATAACAGAGGCTGTCCACGCTCCATTGGATGAAACTGCGCGTGCGGGTGCTCGTTGCCGCGCGACTTGATCGCGGCGGCTGCGTCAACCTGAAAGCTCACATCACAGGGGATAGGGACATCATGCTACATCAGCCACTTCTAGGTCGACCCTCATCACGGATCCGAGGGCAGCTCGTGGTCTCGTGCTTGCTGCTGGCCGCGCCGGCTTGCGGAGGGAGCCCGGACGCGGGTCCGGCCGACGCTCGGACGTCGCACGACGCGCCCGCACACGACGCACCCACCCACGACGCGCCCACCCACGACGCGCCCGTCCAAGACGCACCCGTAGCGGGCGGGGTCATTTCCAACACACCTGGAGCCACGGTGGTAGACCGAACGAACTCCGTGCTCGTGCTGCGGAGCTCGAACCTGCTGCAGCATCCCAGTGCTGGCCAGGTGTTCCAGGAGTGGTTCGGCGAAGTCCAGAACACCGGGTCGACGACGATCTGCTTTGCCCAGATCAACGCCAACTTCCTCGCTGCGGATGGCGCACAGCTCGCTACATTTAACACCTTCGCCGACACCGATCCCTACACCGACAGTTCGGGGCTGACGATTCCCTGTCTTGCGCCGGGGCAGATCGGCGGGATCTGGGACAACGCACTCGTTGCGACCACCGTTCCACTCGCAGCAATCAAGACAATCTCCATCGAGTTCGATCATGCAGAGTTCGACGTTCCCAGGCCGGCGCCGGACGCGCCGCTCGTGACCTCTCATGTAGCGAGCGTATTCGATGGCTTTGCTGTGACCGGCACGATCACCGGCCGCTCCGCTCCGATCTCGAACATCGGTCTCGATATTTTTCCGCGAGATGCCAATGGACTCGTGTTCGACATCATGTTCGCCACCGATCTCGGCACGTTGAATCCCGGCGAGGCGTTTCCATTCACCACGGTCAGCACTTCCACCGCGTTTTCGCAATATCGCGTGTTTGCTGACTTCATCGACGGTGCCGAGGCGAACGCCGCGATCTCGCAGGCCACCCGATCGACCGGCCCAACCGCGTTCGCGGCGCTCGCAGCGGCTCGCGGTCAGCAGCGCGACCAAGCCCGCGCGCGTGCCGCGCTCGCCGCGACGCGCCGCTGAAGCGATCGACGCCGAGCCCGCGGCATGTCCTCGGACGCCGGAGCTTGCTAGATTCGCACGATGGCAGCAGATCCGGCCGATGGCGCCCGGCTCGATGAGCTCGTGACCGAGCTGGCGTCCGATCCCGCGTACGCCACCGGAGAGCACAAGTTCCCGCGCAAGCTCAGCCTGGCCGACGCCGCCGCGATCGCGGGTCGGTTGCAGGACGAGGTCGACCGCGGGGTCGAGGCGCGCTCACAGCGGCTCGCGGTGCAGGGCCTCGAGCTCGCTTGCTGCTCGCCGCTACCCCCACAACGCGGCGCGCGGCCCCCGAGCGCGGGTGGAGGCGCTGTGCAACGTGGGGTACGAGCTGCTGCCGCCCACGCCGCGCGGGAGGTAGCCCGTGTGACGCGGTGGGTCCGCGCAGGTGACTGCCGCGCGGCAGTCGCGCTGCGTCATGCTCCCGCGCGCGCGACCGACGGTGTGTCTGCATCAATATGCTACATTCCATACCCGCGAGCGGGCTGCGGATCATGCTATGTGTGTGCGGTGGTTCGTGAGCCGTTCGGTGACGGCTTCATCGGGGGTGCGTCGAACCGCCGGCGCTTTCGTGATCGGCCAATGCCGACGAGGCAATGCTGCCCGCTCGGCGACGTTTTCAGCGTTGTGAACGGGGGAATCATGTTCGCACGACGAATCGTACTTTCCATCAGTCTCATGGCGTTCGGGTGCGCCGAGCAGCCGAATGACACGCAGGAGATCATCGACAACCTGATCCGTGCTGGGTTCTCCGCCGACGATATCCAGGTCGTGCGCGGGGTCGTCTACACCGGGCGAGACGCCGTGGTCTCGCTGGCGGCGTCACGCGAGATGGTCACGCTTGGCGACTCCCGCGAGGAGCAATACCGCACGACCAACTTGATCAGCACCTCGCTGACCAAGATCTGCGTCAACGGCTCCACGTTCACCGGGGTATTCAGCACGGCACTCGATCTCGCGATCCAGAACTACGACGAGCTGCCGCTCACGTTCGCCATGGCGCGGACGCCGAGCGCCGGCTGCGGCTTCACGATCAACGCGGTGATCGCCCCCGGCGTCGTGGGTGGCTCGTCCGGGTTCCCGTCGGGCGGCGTGCCATTCCCGACGATCAACATCGGCGATGGACTCAGCACGTTCAGCGTCGATACGATCGAGCACGTGATCACCCACGAGATCGGCCATACGATCGGGTTCCGTCACTCCGACTTCTTCAATCGCACCATCAGCTGCGGTACCGGCGGCAACGAAGGCGATGCCGGCGTCGGCGCGATCCTGATCCCGGGCACGCCGAGCGGCGCCACGGTCGGCGGCTCGATCATGAACTCGTGCTTTCGGTCCGTCGAGACCGGCGAGTTCACCGCGACCGACCTCACCGCCTTGTATGCGCTCTATGCCGGCCTGGACAACATCGCGTTTCAGGCCAACACGAGCAATCTGTGGATCGTAGGGCCGGGCGGCCCCGGCGACACGGGGCTGGGCATGATGCCCGGGACGAGCCCCAGCATCACCAAGCTGGCGACCGGCGGATACGAGGTGGCGTTCCAGGCCAACACGGGGAACCTCTGGGTCACCGGCGCGGCCGGCACGGCCGACACCGGCCTCGGCATGAGGGCCGGAACGAGCCCGAGTATCGCCGGACTCGCCGGTGGCGGATACGAGGTCGCGTTCCAGGCCAATACGACCAACCTCTGGGTGACCGGCACAGCCGGGACGGCAGATACCGGGCTTGGCATGGCGGCCACGACGAGCCCGAGCATCACGGGGCTCATCTCGGGTGGCTACCAGGTGGCGTTCCAGGCCAACACCACGGCGCTATGGACGACCGGCACCGGCGGGACGACCAACACCGGGCTCGGCATGCTGGTGGGGACCAGCCCGAGCATCGCCCGCCTGGTCACCGGCGGATTCCAGGTCGCGTTCCAGGCCAATACCACCGAGCTATGGACGACCGGGACCAGCGGAACGACCAACACCGGACTTGGCATGCTGACGGGGACGAGTCCGAGCATCACCGGGCTCGCCGGTGGTGGATTCGAGGTCGCCTTCCAGGCCAACACCACGCGGCTGTGGTTCACCGGCGCGGCCGGCACGGCCGATACCGGCCTGGGCATGTTGACCAATACGAGTCCGAGCATCGCGGCGCGCCCCGGCAGCGGGTTCGACCTCGTGTTTCAGGCCAACACCAGCAACCTGTGGACCGCAGGCAGCGCCGGCACCCAAGATCTCGGGCTCGGAATGGCGGCCCGGACGAGCCCGTCGACCAACTGACCGCCGCCGAAACACACAGCTCGCTGCCCCACAGGGATCGGGCGGCGAGGTCGGGCGCGCGCGCGACAGATCGACGCATTACATATTAGCGGTATTTCTCCGTCCGCTTCCCAGGCTGCTGTCTCCCAGACTTGTACTCGGCCTTGGTCCGTTCGTCCTCTTGCTTCGACCACGTGTGGGGCTTCGCCAGCTTGAAGTGATCGCGAAAGACCTGATGCTCCTCGAGGTTCAGGGTCACGTACCAGGTGCCAAACCGGCACCATCCGATCGGCTCGTTCGATTCCGTGGCGACAGCGCGGACCAGCTCGGCCTTGCCGTCGTTCGCCTCCAGGTGCTGATTCATCCGGTACGTCGCCTGGTCGCCGTGCTGGAACATCGCATGCTGTGATGTAGCGGCGTCCATGTGAACGCGCGCGGGCCGCGACGTGTCACCGTCTTCGTGCTCCAGCGCGGCTGACCCGGCACGCGTCGGATCAGCCGCGGCGATGGCCGCATTGAGGCGATTGAGGAGACTCACCTTCTCGACGCTGGCCTCGGGGATCTGGCCTCCGCTCCCCCCGGCTCGATAAACCTCATGGAGATCGTAGTCACCGGTGTACAGGAACGTCCGCCATCCCGGGAGCTGTTTCAGCTGCACGATCCGGTCTCCGCCGTCGGCGCTCTGGAGGTCGACCGGCACGTACGGCGTGGCGCCATGTTCGACCAGGTGATCGAGCTCGGGCGGATGTCGATCGACGCGAACCCCGATCAGCTTGCCGCCTTGCCAGTGACCGACGAACCCGTCCAGATCGAGATGCTTGACGCGGGCAAGCATCTCCTGGGCCTGCTCGCCGTAGCCACTCGCCAACGAGCTTTCTTTGATCGACTTCTCGAGGATCGTGTGCGGCTTGGCCTTGGCGCCCTCCTTGATGCGCTTGACCGACAACGGACCAGTCTCGCGGACCGCGATCACATAGAGGTATTTCTGGCAGGCCGCCGAGATCGGTCCGATGTGGGTGTCGGCGACGATCTCCTTGAGTTTGTCCTGGCGATCTTTGAAGCTGTTGACCTGCTGCTCAGGCGTCAGCTGAGGCGGGTGCTGCGCCGACGGCAGCGGGGCTCGTTGAGGCTGCTCTGGTTGCCGCTCCAGATCCGGCTGCTGCGCCGAGCGGCGCCAGAAGTAGGCGGCCGCAGCGGCCACGAGACCCACGCCAGCGACGATGATACCGGCGAGCTGGCCACCGGTCAGCTTGCGGTGAATGGCGCTACCCGTATGCTCGCCGACGGCGGCGGTCTTGCCGGCGACGACCGCATCGGCCACGCGATCGGCCTCGACCTCGGCTGCGTCCGAGGGGCTACTGACCTCGAGTGCCTTACGGGCGGGCCCGGACGCGGCGCTGTGCTCGATGGCCGGTACCACGGGATGAGAATCGTGGGATGCCACACCGGAGCTCGCGCCGGACGGCGTCGCCGCGGAACCGAGGGCGATGCCCTGGGCGGCGAGTTGCGCGGTGAGCTCGTCGGCCGCCTGGCTCTTGGCCGCATCATCGTCGCCGCCAAGCAGCTCGCGCAGGCGCGCGAGGCCGTCGTACAAATCATGCAACGCATCGGGTTGTTCAGCGGCAGCGGGGTTGTCGCCCAGCGCGGTGAGCTGGGCGAGCAGCGGGGCGAGACGCGCGGCGCCTGCGCCTGCACCTGCCATTTCCTTGCGGTGCACCATCCCCCCGCTGCCGCGCTGCTGCACAACGTGGGTCAGCTCGTGCGCGAGCAGGTGCTTGTCGCCGCCTGACGCCCGCTCGCCCGCGTTGAACACGATGTCGTTTCCCACGGTGAACGCGCGCGCTGACAGCGCCTGCGCCGCACCGGCCGCGGCCGGTCCATCGTGCACGCGGACATCGCGGAAGTCATGGCCGATGCGCGACTCCATCTCTTCGCGCACGGGTGTGTCGAGTGACCGGCCGCCTCCCGACACGCCTTGCTCGACCGCCGCGGTGGCGCGGTCGCCGCTCGCTGCCGGTGTGTCTTGGCGACCGAACAGGCGCTGGATCGAAACGCTGGGCCAAGCCGCGGATGCAGCCGTCCCGGATCCATGTGTCGGTGTCGGTGTCGGTGTCGGTGTCGCCGCGCTCGCGGTCGAGTACGCGTCCTCGATGAGCGTCCGCTTGCCGGGCGCCGGGACCGCAGAATCCTTGGACGCCACCGTGTCTGGCGACGCTCGCCCCTTGTCCGCAAAATCGGCCATCGGGCTGCATTCTACCACGCGAGGGCAGCCATGCGCGCGCGCCATCGCGGGAGGGAGTGCTCGTTCGCCGACATCCCGGCGCGACATCCCGGCGCGACATCCCGGCGCGACATCCCGGCGCGACATCCCGGCGCGACATCCCGGCGCGACATCCCGGCGTAGGGCGAGCCAGCCGAGCCCGGCTGTGGATAGACTCGTACGGGGACAGCCCCGTATGAGGTCAGTTCGGGCATTGATGGCGCAAGCCACGTTGGCTTGGGTGCAGTTCCCGAAGTTTACCTCCGGAAACGAGCGTGATCTCGATCGGTTACGTGGCGTCCATCGGACGGACTCACATTTTTCGGGCATATATATTCGCGGCTTCGGCGCACAGATAGGCATTTTACACCGGGGCCCCTCGTCGGGGAGACCTGGAACAACGTGTCACACTCCCGTGCAAAACGGGATCTGCGCCCCGTTGACTTGCAATGATTGGCCTGAATTGCTCACTCAGGCTGTACGGAGACTTGAATCCTTCGACAAGGAAGCTCTGTAGTACGCAGTTCTCGCCGCCACGGTCACGAGCGTCGAGGCCGTCGCACGGCGCGCAGCGTTCCGGTTCGCCCACCGCCGCAGTACAGCAGATCGCGGCCGTCGGACTCCATCCCGCTCACGAGCATGCCTTCGGGCATGTCGAGCGCCTCGAGCACCTCGCCAGAGTCAGGCGCGACGCGACGGAGCTCGCTCTCGTCGGTCTCCCACGTGCCGTGCCGCAAGATCGGGCTCGGTGCATCGCTGGGCGCGACGCTGGCTCCGGCCGTGCAGCCGATTGGCTTCGCGCTCGCCGCGGTCGCGCTGGCCGCTGCCGCGCGCGTCGAATGGCGCCGGCGCGCCCAGCGTGCGTGCGCGACGGGTGGAGCCATCGCGGCCCCAGCGCACTGCTCGAGCGCGTGCCGGCCGGGCGGTCGCGCGATGGCGAGTGTTCGCGAGTCGGATGGATGACGCGCGAGGCGCGTGGCACCACGACACACAGGGATCGGGCGTGCGGAGGATGACGCCCGCGGCGCGGCCGAGCTACGATGCGCGGAGGAGCACCGTTGGAGGCCACACCCGCGCACTGTTGTGACGGTCTCGCGGGACGCGCGGTCGAGGGGCGTGCGGCATGATCCTGATCGCGCACGCGCTTACCTTGTCGCGGGTGCCGCTCGCGATCGCGTTCTGGCTGACCTACGGCGCGCCGGCGTGGTCGGTGACCTGGGTGCTCGTCGCCGCCGTGACCGACGCGCTGGATGGCTGGACCGCGCGCTGGGCGCGCCGCCGCGCCGGCGTGGCCGAGGACGCGGCGTCGATCGGCGCGTGGCTGGATCCGGCCGCTGACAAGCTGTTCGTTGCGACCGCGCTCGCCGCGATCGTCGCCCATGATCGGGGCGTGTGGCCGCTGATCGCGTGCCTCGCCACGCGCGAGCTCGTCCTGCTGCCGTTGCTCGCGGCGTACGCGCTCATTCGTCGGCGTTGGCCCCGGCGAACGATCGAGCTGCGCGCCCACACCATCGGCAAGATCGCGACGGTCCTGCAGTTCATCGCCGTCGTCGCGATCGTCGCGCCGGCGCCGATGGCAGGCGCGCTGCGCTGGCCGCTGGCGATCGCCGCCGGTATCGCGGGGCTGGCCGCCGTGGTCGAGCAGGTCACCGCGGCGCTCGACCGCTGGGCACACGCGCCCCTGGCGGCGCACCGGCGGCCCCCGGCGAACGGTGCGAGCGGCGCGGCCGGGTCGCTCGGGCACGCGCTCGCACCGCACTATCCCGCGCTCCGCGCGATCCGCACGCGCCGGGCGCTCGAGGCGAGCGCGCTGTGGGCCGAGATCGGCGGCGAGGTCGAGCGCGTGCTCGACGGCATCGAGCGCCACGATGTCCCGGAGACGGCGCCACCCGCGGGCCGGCTGCGTGTGGTCGCGTGGAACATCCAGCGCGGTGCCAAGCTCGCCGCGCTGCGCGAGGCGCTGACCTCGGATCGCGAGCTGGCGAACGCCGACGTCCTGCTGCTCTCGGAGGTCGACCTCGGCATGGGCCGGTCGGGCAATCACCACGTGGCGCGCGAGCTCGCGGCGCAGCTCGGGGCGAGCTACGCGTTCGCGGTGTCGTACCTCGCGCTCGAGGACGACTACCTCGAGAACCCCGAGGGCCTCGACAGCACGCTCGCGCTCGCCGGCAGCGCGATCATCTCGCGCGTGCCGATCCTCCGCGTGGTCAGCGCCGACGTCCCGGCGCTGCGCGACAAGTTTCAGTCGTCGGAGAAGCGGCTCGGCCGCAAGCGTGCGATCGTCGCCGAGCTGGCCACCGCGCGCGGACCGGTGGTCGTGGCCCAGGTCCACCTGGACTCGAAAGCATCGTCGGCGCAGCGCGCGGTCCAGCTCGCCGCGGTGATCGACGCCGCCGATCAGCTCGGCGCGACCCGGTTGCTGGTCGGCGGCGACCTCAACACCACGACGTACAACTGGGCGTCGACCGCAGGGCTCGCGCGCGATGTGCTGCACAAGCTGTTCGTGACCGGGTTCGACCGCACCGTCGACAACTACCTGACGCCCGAGCGCCAGTACGAGCGCCCGGTGTTCGAGCTGCTGGCCGCGCGCGGGCTCGCGCTCGACGGGTTCAACGATCGCACCCAGGGCACGCTGCGCTACGACTTCTCCGAGGCCTACACGCGCGACAAGGTTCGCCAGGCGGCCGGCGGGCTGCTCACGCGCTGGCTGGTGCGGCGGCTGCGCTCGCGCGGCGGCGTGGTCGATGCCCGGCTCGACTGGTTCGCCGGTCGCGGCCTGGTCCCGGTCGGCGCCCAGGTGGTGCGGCCGCGCCCCGGCGGCCAGCGGGCCTCGGATCACGATCCGATCATCGTCGACGTCGCGCTGTGACCCGCCCTGCGTCGGCCTAGAACGCGATCAGCGAGGCGAGCCGCGGGCCTCACCGCCAGCCGAACGCATGATCGTAGCTGCCGATCACCTGCACGAACCCGGCGCGGTCTTTGAGCGCGAGCGAGAGGTGGCCGTCCTGCGACACGATGATCGCGGCCGCCTCGCGCGGCTGGCGCATGCAGTAGATGACGCCCGCGGGGTGTCGCGTCCCGGTGAACGTCGACAGGTCGTCGACGTGATCGTCGCCGGTGTAGGGATGCAGGTGCCGGAAGCTGGTCTGCGGGGTCTCGCCCTCGATGACCTGCACGCCGAAGCCGCGGACGCGCAGGTCGGTGTCGATCAGCAGCGCGTTGTCGACCGCGGTCAGCCGCGCGACCAGCTCGATCGTCTCGGCAAACGCGATCTGATCCTCGTCGCGCACGGACACCCGGCCGCCGGGCGCGCGTGGCCGCGAGCCCTTCAGGCGCGCGATCCGCTCCTCGGCCGCGACGTCGCGCACGACCTGCGTGTAACGCTTGATCAGCACGTCGCCGCCGTCGGTGACCGCGTAGTGTACGCGGACGCCGTGCGGCTCGGCGACCTCCGCTGGCATCACGAGGATCATCCCGCCGTGGCGGTGCGCGAGCACCTGGATCGCGATCCGTGCAATGACCGTCGCCCGGAGATCGATCCCCACGGCGGGCTCGGCGTTCGCGCTCCACGCGGCGAACGTCTGGGTCAGCCACCGTGCCGGCGCCTGGATATCGCGCGCACCGCCGAGCAACACGATCTCGCCGCGCGCATACAGCGCCCGCGCCACGCCTGCGTAGTCCACGCGCAACACGCCCGCCTCGAGCGCGCGGATCGTCAGCGGCTGGTGCGCGGCCTCGGTGCGCTCGAGGATCGCCCACGCCACGATCTCGGCACCGTCGGGGCGCAGCGCGATCGCGGTCGCCTCGCCCCACGTGGCGGGCGCCAGCTTCGCGAGGTTCTTCGGGGTCAGCCGCACCGGGGTCGCGAGCGCGACCACCGCGGAACAGTTCTGCGGGTCGGGCTGCCACGCCACGCTGAAGTCGACCCGCCGGGTCTCCTCCTCGTGCAGGCTCGCGAAGAACGTTGCGTCGATCAGCGCCGCGAGCTGCCCGGCGCTCGGGATCAGCAGCGCGGGCGCGCGAAACCGCGCGAGGTGCGTCGCGAGCTGCGCGGCGAACTCACCGGGCGCAGCGAGGCGTTCTTCGTTCACGGCGCGCCATCGTAGCACCACCGCGGCGCGGGAGGTCCTGACCGATCGCGGAGGCCGCGCCGCGATCTCACGGCCCGGGCAGGTCAGTACGGCTTGTAGTCGGTCTGCAGCCGGCGGCCCAGCGTCACGTAGTGATCGAGCGACATGTTGCCTCCGTGGTATCTTGGTTCAATCTTCGATTGGTTCAACTGTGAACTTCATCAGCCATGAACTAATCGCTCGGCAAGCACGCCATGGCAAAAATCGACGCCACGAAAATCTGGTCGCTCAACTACCGGCTCCTCACGTCGGTCATCACCGGTGTCGCACCGGCGATCTCGGCGCTTGGCCTCGAGCCCAAGGAGTTATTGCTCCTCGCCGAGGTCGACGACCACCCGAACCCGGCCGCGCTCGCCGAGATCCTGATCATGCCCAAGCCTACCGTCACGCTCTACGTGAAGCGCCTCGAGGCCGGTGGCTTCCTGAAGCGCGAGATCGACAGCGCCGACCTGCGGCGCCATCGCCTCACGCTCACTCCCGAGGGCCGCAAGACCATGACGCGCGGCCTGTCCTTGATGTCCGAGGCCTTCGGCCACCGGCTAGGCCGGCTGACCGCCAGCCAGCAGACCGAGCTCAAGGCGCTGCTCGAGAAGCTGAGCTGATCGCCGCGGTCGTCATCGGCGGTTCGCGCGGCACGCCGTACGTTCGTGGCGCTAGCGGTTGTGCGGCTCGATCTCGAACGCCCCGACGGACTGCACGTCACCCTGGCCGCGGAGATCGAGCTGCGGCGCGGTCGCGCGCAGGGTGAAGCTTCCGCGCAGCATGCGGGAAGCGACGTGCTCCAGACGCAGCTCGCCGGTCACCGCGCGGCTCACGTACTCCAGCTTCGTGCTCCCGCGCTGGTAGCGTGGGTTGCACGCCGATAGATCGAACGTGGCGCCCAGCTTCACGTCGCGCGCGCCGACCTCGAGCACGAGCTCATCGTTGAATACGTCCTTGTCGAACGCGCCACCCTGGCGCTCCGATGAATAGACCACGATGACGGTGTGCTCCCCGGATGCGACCGTCCACGCGTTCTGCGGCAAGTCGGCAAGCACGAGCCGTGCGGCCGGGGTGAACCAACCCTCATACGCTCGGCGCGTCGTCCCGGCAGCCATCAAGACACCATTGTGGCACTGTAACAGCCGGTCCTCGGGTGCGATAGCTCTCGCGGGTGACGCGCTGGAACCCGTCGCCGTTCCATCAGTTGACGGGCGGCGCGCCGACGGCGTCCGCCGTATCGACCGGTGTTACGGGACTTGCCGTCAACGCCTGTGTAGAACGTCCCGATTGTAAAATGCCGTAGACGCGTGAGCGATTTTCTGTCGTCGCGGAGGCCGTCGACGCGATGATCTCGGTCTACCACGAGGTCCTGACAGCCGATCCGACTCACCATGACAATCACCATGACCACGGACGCGTTTCGTGGCCTCTGGCTGGTCATGAGCCTCGGCGCGCCGCTGCGAGCGGCCTGCGGGGCCTCGGGATCGACCGTGCGATTCGATGGCTTCTGGCAGGACGGCACGCTCACGCACGCGGCCCCCCATGAGGCGCTCGCGTGGACGATCCAGCGGGCCGGCGAGGGCGTCGTGCTGGTGATGCATCGCTCCGAGGTCGCACGTAGCGCAACCGAAGTCAGGTTGTGCGAGCGGAGCTGTGATCGCCGACATGGCGCTGTGACCGGAAGTTCACGCGGAGAGCGCGACACCGCCGCCGCGGTTTGGTCTTCTCCTGTCGATGATGCAACCCGACAGCTTTCGCGGCGGTGTTCGCGCCGCCCTGCTCCTGGCCCTCACCTCCACCGCCGCCTGCCTCGAGCAGTTTCCCAACGAGCCCGACCAGCTCGACGAGACCAGCGCGGCGCTGACCGCCAGCGACGCCAGCGCGCGGGCGCAGCTCGCGCTGCGCTGGGCGCCGGTGCACTACCAGGACGTCGATCAGACCGGCGGTCACGCGCTGGGTGGTGCGTCCGACTACATCACCGCCTATGACTTCGACGGCAACCTGAACGGCCGCGACAACTGGGATAACGCCGGCAACGCGGCGTTCCCGCTCAGCGCCCACGCCTACTACTCGGTCGTCGAGACGCCTACGCACTGGTTCCTGGTCTACCTGTTCTTCCACCCGCGTGACTGGTCCGACTCGTTCTTCGCGTTCGACACCGAGCACGAGAACGACGCCGAGGGCGTGATGTTCGCGGTGCGCCGCGACGGCTCGACGTTCGGCCAGCTCCAGGCCGCCGTCACGGTCGCCCACAAGGACTTCTTCTCGTACGTCCCGTCGACCAGCAGCTGGACCGCCAATGCCGAGAGCGTCGACGGCGCGCTGTCGATGCAAACCCTCGCCGACGGCGGGCACCCGGAGACCGCCCAGGAAGCCAAGGGCCACGCGCTCAAGGCGCGGCCGTACGTCGACATCGTCGGCGACGGCGTCGTCTACTTCCCGTCGCTGACCACGGCCGGCGTGCCGACCAACCCCAACGACCGCAACGTGTCGTACCAGCTGGTCGATATCCTCGCCCCGGGCGGCCTGTGGGATCAGCGCAACAACACGTCGCTGTTCGCCAGCTTCGGCAGCTTCGCCGGCGACACCACCGGCGGCTGCGGCAGCGGCACGTTCGGCTGCGACACCAACGCCGCCAACACGCCGTGGGGCTGGGACGACCAGGACGACCTGCCTGGCCGCGGCGCGCTGGCCTCCGATCCGGCCGGCCTCGCCGCGAACTACTTCAAGATTCCCGAAGGAATCGACACCAGCTACACCTTCAACCCGTTCCGCTGACACCCCCCGCACCGACGTGGTCGGCGGTAGCCCGATCAGATCAGGGGTCAGTTCTTACCAGCGGCGCGGCGTGTGTGGCTGGCAAGCGTCGAGTCTGTCAAGTGCCTCACGTCGGATGTCCGCTCCGGTGTCGACCACGAGCGGACGCGCGGCGGAATCGACGAGACAGCAGGCACGCGCCGCCTGCGCTTTGTGGGTCACGCCCCCCAGATGCGCGACCTAGGGGGCGAAAGCCCCCGGTACCGCGTGGGCGCCCTCGATCGCGAGCACGTGAAATACCCGAGTTACGAATTGGCGCACTGCTCGCACTTCGCCGCGGCACGGCTCGCCGGGTGACGCCCATACCCCGACCTACATTCGAGCGAGCAAGTTAGCAAGCCAATGAGCTCACCTGCAATACACCACATAACTGACGTACGTCGTCGCGACCGTACGACTGAACCCGAATCCCGGTCATGCAGAGTGACGCCCGCATCGCGGACGAGGCGACTCCTTGCAGACCACGCAAACATCCTCGGATCACGCAGTTCGACAGTGCGTTCTGACGTCATTGCTGCGCTGTTTGTCGTTGCCGCATGCGGGGCGTCCAACGCTGACCCCAGTGGCGATGACGCTCATCCCGGTGGGGATGCGCCCAGCGAAACGGGCGTGACCGACTACGTGCCTCTGTTTCCATCGGGCACTGCGGTGGTCGAACAGATCCAGTACACCGAGGCCGACGGAACACTCGTCACCATGGCCGGCTTTCGCCCCACCAACCGGCACGCCCGCGAGGGTGGCGAACCCTGGACCGACGCCGTCGATCAAGGGCCTGGCAACTACCTGACCTTCCCCACGTTCTACTTTCAGAACCGCACCTACGGGCTCGTGATTCGAGACGAGGTGCCCGCGGGACGCCAGAACATCACCGTGTACCTCAAGCCAAATGTTGGCACGTTCATCAACAACGGCTTCAGCGCATTCCGCCGCATCGACGCGGCTGTCATCGAGTACGGATGGAAGATGGGAGTCGGGTTCGACAACAAGACCGAAAACAACCAGCGCTGCCACGCTGGCGACCACCTGGAAGACCTCTGCGTCGCGCAGTCGATCACGGACAACTGGCGCTCGGTCGAGGACGGGGAGCCCAACAACACGCTCGAGATCGGCCACAAGATCGAGATGTCACCCGCACAGTTCCTCGACTATGCGCCGGGCAGCGACAAGGCGCTGATCGACGGGGGCGGCATCCGTTACTACTCTCTCGAACAGCTCTACGTCGTCGGCAAGGGCATGGTGCCGTGGTATGGCGTCGCCCCGAAGCTCGACTCGTCCCCGCTACCCGATGACGCCCTGCTCGGCGGGCAGGCGAGCGTGTCGTACGACTACTCCGAGGAGCCGCACCGCGCCTTTCAGCAGACGGTCAACAACATCGGCATCTCCGACATGCAGCGTTTCGTCGAGGGCCGCCGGCTGTTTCATATCTCGTACCTCGATGGCAAGCACTCGGAGTCGCCCGACATCAACCCGGTGTTCGTGGAGCACGCGGGCCAGCTCGGGACGCGGTACAATGCGGTTCGCTGCCTCGGCTGCCACACGCTCAACGGCCGCAGCCCGGCCGCGGCGATCGGCTCGAAGCTCAACACGATGGCCGTCTTGACGGCGGCCGATAGCACGACCGCCTCGATCTCGCCCGACGCGACATACGGGCTCAACGTGCAGGAGCTGTCGCGCGATGCCAATGCCGCTGATTACAGCGTCACGGTCGGTTCGTTCGAACGCACCGTGCGGGAGCTGGCCGACGGAACGCGCATCGAGCTGCAGAAGCCGGTCTATGCCTTCACCGGCCCCACTCCCGTCCAGTTCTCGGTGCGGCAGGCGCCGCAGGTCATCGGCATGGGGCTGCTCGAAGCGGTCGACGAGACGACGATCCTCGCGCTCGCCGACCCGAGCGACCGCAATGGCGACGGCGTGCGCGGGGTACCGAACTGGTCGATCGACCCCGAGACGGGCGCGCGCCACCTGGGACGGTTCGGCTGGAAGGCGGGAAAAGGCTCGGTACGCCATCAGGCCGCGAGCGCCTTCTTGTTGGACATGGGGGTCACGTCGCCGATGTACAAGGCTGCCGACTGTCAACGCAGTGGCCCTGCGTGCAAGACATCGACGGCAGCGGTCTCGATCTCCGCGGACGAGCTCGACCGCGTCTCGAGCTACCTGCAGCTGCTCGGCGTTCCCGCCCATCGCAGGTACCGCAGCGGCTATACCGACGGTGTCGTCACGCCGCCGGAGCACGACGTCGACGAGGCGATCATCCGCCAGGGTGCCGCGTTGTTCGCACAAGTGGCCTGCACCGGCTGCCACGTCGCGGAGTTGAAGACCGGGAGCAACCACCGCTTCGCGGAGCTTCGCAACCAGGTCATCCATCCCTACACCGATCTGTTGCTGCACGACATGGGACCCGGCCTGGCGGACACGCTGACCGAAGGCCAGGCCGGTCCGCAGATGTGGCGGACCCCGCCGCTGTGGGGGCTCGGCTCGCTCAAGTACGTGCAGAGCCAGAAGACGGGCACGGAAGAAGGCAGTGCCGACCGGGACAGCGTGCGCTATCTGCACGACGGTCGCGCAAGCACCCTGCTCGAGGCGATCGCCTGGCACGACGGCGAAGCCGCTCGCAGCCGCGCCGCATTCGAGGCGCTGAACGCCGCCGATCGCGCCGCGATCATCGCCTTCCTCGACTCCCTCTGAGGCATCTCGGGCCGTGAGATCACGAGCCCCCGATCGGGTTGGGACGGCGGGCCGGACATGTGGCGTCTGCTCGATCGACGCGGCGCGACGCGGCGGGGGGGCGGTCATTCCGATGGTGCGAGCGGGCGCTGCCGCAGCAGCTCGAGGACCAGATCGCGAAACGCGGTCAGCCGGGCCGGGAGATGCCGGCGCGCGGCGTGGACGAGGTAGACCGTTCCGCTCGTCAGCGTGAACTTCGGGATCACGCGGACCAGCGTCCCGGCCCGCAGATCGTCGTCGGCCATGAACGACGGCATGCCGGCGATCCCGCCGCCCCGCCGCACCAGCTCGCGGACCACGAACGTGTCGTCACAGACGATCCGCCCGCCGACCCCGCGCTTGCGCATCGCGGCGTCGAACGCCTTGGGCACCGTGCCGCCGAGCCCGATCCAGTCGTGATCGGCGATCTCGGCGGGCGAGCGCGGCACGCCGCGCCGCGCCAGGTAGGTCGGCGACGCGAACAGGTGGAACGCGACCGCGCCGACCTTGCGCGCGATCAGGCGGCTATCCGGCAGCCGGGCCCGTGCGACCCGGAGCGCGAGGTCACAGCCGTCGCGGAGGTCCAAGAGGTTCGCGGTCATCATCAGCTCGACCTCGGCGCGGGGGTAGCGCGCGGTGAATCGCACCGCGGCCTCGGCCAGCACCGTCGCGCCGATGTCGGGCGTCGCCGTCACCCGCACGACCCCCGTCGGCTCGTCGTCGGGGCGCGCCGGCAGATCGCCGAGCGCGGCCTCGAGCCCGCCGAGCGACGGCGCGATCCGGTCGAACAGCAGCTTGCCCGCGTCGCTGACCGACATCGCCCGCGTGGTGCGGTGGATGAGCTCGTCGCCCACGTGGTCCTCGAGCGCGGCGATCGCGCGGCTGACCGTCGAGCGCGGCACGCCCAGCTTGCGCGCCGCCGCGGTGAAGCTGCCCGCCCCGTAGACGGTCGAAAACACCCGCAGGAGGTTCAGATCGATTGGTGCCATCTCGCACCACACATGACCCGCATGGCGCACTGGTGCAAGCGCTGGCGAGCCGCATGGTGGTCGGCATGGCAACCGCTCCGCTACTCGTCACCGGCGCCTCTGGCCACCTGGGCCGCCGGGTCCTCGAGCTCCTGCTCGATCGCAAGGCCGGTCCGATCATCGCGACCACGCGTACGCCCGCCAGCCTGGCCGCGTTCGCTGCGCGCGGCGTCGACGTCCGCCGCGCCGACTTCGAGGACGACGCGTCGCTCGACGCCGCGTTCGCGGGGGCCCAGCGCGCGCTCCTGATCTCGACCGACGCGGTCGATGTCCCCGGGCGCCGCATCGCCCAGCACCGCCGCGCGGTCGCCGCGTTCGTGCGCGCGGGCGTCGCGCACGTGGTCTACACCTCGGTGCCCAACCCGACCGACACGCCGGCGCTCGTCGCCCCCGATCACGCCGGCACCGAGGCCGCGCTCGCCGCGACCGCGCTGGATTTCACGGTGCTCCGCAACAGCCTGTACACCGACTACCTGCTCCACTCGCTGCCCGGTGCGGTCGCGTCCGGCACGCTCGTCGACGCCAAGGGCACCGGCGCGCTCGCCTACGTCACCCGCGATGACTGCGCGCGCGCCGCTGCGGGCGCCCTCGCGTCGAGCTCGCGCGGCCGCACCACTGTCGACGTCACCGGTCCTGACGCGCTGACCTCGGTCCAGCTCGCGGCGATCGTGAGCGAGATCGTCGGCAAGCCGATCACACACACCAGCGTCCCCCGTCCGGTCCTCATCGAGGGCATGGTCAGCCACGGCCTGCCCCGGCCGGTCGCCGAGCTGCTCGCCTCGTTCGACGCCGCGACCGCGAAGGGCGACTACCGCCAGGTGTCCACCGCCGTCGAGCAGCTGTCCGGGACCAAGCCGACCTCGGTCGCGACCTATCTGCGCGCGCAGCGCGCCGCCCTGCTGGGGTGATGCACGCGATGGCGCGCCCGCGCGCGGGGACGCTTCAGCCCAGAAATGCGCGCAGGTCGAAGCCGACGTCCTGCTCGCGGGACTGCGCGTTAGCGCTGCTGCGCCACGACGTCGAGATGCCGCACGCCTGGCACAGCGAGATGTCGCGCCCGCCGGTCTTTCCGGTCGTGATGTACTTCAACACGGCCTGCTCGCGACACGACGTGCACTCGTGGAGGTACAGGTCGTCACGGCGGAACCCGCGCTTGGTCAGCTTGTACTCGAGCGTGGCGAGGTCAGCGACCGGGCCCGGCGATCCGGCGGCCCCGGGTGGCCGGGGTGGCGTTGGCGAGGACATGGGCCACTGTAGCCCGTTACTCGCCGCGTCACGACCGGAAGCTGGGATCGATCCGGTCGAGCTTGCGCAGTAACCCCGGCCACGACAGGGCGCCCGCGCCGGCGCCCCGCGTCACGGTGTTGACCATCTGGGCCGCCCCGGCGAGCACCCGGGGATCGATCGGCGTCAGCTCGCCCCCGGCCTGCGCGCGCAGCTGGATCATGCAGGCCGCCTCGAACACGTAGAGCTGCACGAACGCCTCGGCGATGCTGGGCCCCACGACGAGCAACCCGTGGTTGCGCAACATGAAGAACCGCTTGTCGCCCAGGTCGCGCACCAGCCGCGGCTTCTCCTCGGCGTTGACCGCCACGCCCTCGTAGTCGTGGTACGCCAGCGACGCCAGCACGAACAGGGACTGCTGCGAGATCGGCAGCACCCCGGCCTTCTGGGCTGATACCGCGACGCCGTTGATGCTGTGGGTGTGCAGCACCGCCTTGGCGTCGTCGCGCGCGGCGTGGATCGCGCTGTGGATGACGAAGCCGGCTGGGTTGATCTCGTACGGGCTGTCGAGCAGCTTCCTGCCCTCGAGGTCGATCTTGACCAGGCTCGATGCCGTGATCTCGTCGAACATCATGCCGTACGGGTTGATCAGGAAGTGATGCTCGGGGCCGGGCAGGCGCGCCGTCAGGTGGGTGAAGATCAGATCATCCCAGCCAAAATGGGCGACCAGCCGATAGCACGCCGCGAGATCGACCCGCAGCTGCCACTCGACATCTCCGACTTGCGATCTGGTGTCCGGGGCTGTCATGGCGGTGATGGTAGCTCAGGATCCTCCCAAGATCGCTGCAGCTCGGCTAGAGTGATGCTTTCATTCTGGATCAGAGTGAGCGATCGTTACCTGCGATGAGCGACCGTCCGATGCACACGGTGCCCGGCCTATTCGACCGCCTGACCGCGCTCTATGCGGACGGCGAGCGCGCGATCGAGGAGGGTCGGCTTCACGACGCAGTTGCGCGGTTCAGCGAGGGGATCCAGCTCGACGACCAGTTCCGCCACAACCACGTCACGATGTATGCGCAGCGCGCGTTCGCCAAGCAGCGCATGGGCGACAACATGGGCGCCATCCCCGACTACGGCCGAGCGATCGAGATGGAGCCGCCGATCAACCAGGCACAGTACTACTTCCATCGCGGCATGTGCTTCACGGCGATCGGCGGCCACGAGGAGCATGCCGTCGTCGACTACGGCCGCTCGATCGCGATCTACCCTGATCATCCGGGGCCGTATCACCTGCGCGGCAAGCTCTACGCCAGCGAGCTCGGCCGCTACCAGGAGGCGATCGCCGACTTCGATCGACTGCTCTCGATGCGCCCGGTCGCCGAGGGCTTCCAGCTGCGCGGCTACGCCAAGCTGAACCTGGGTCGAGGCCGTGAGGCGATTCCCGATCTACTGGAGGCCAACCGGCTCGAACAGGACACGTACACCGATTACCTGCTCGCCTGGGCGGGTGCGGTGGCTCCCGATGACGAGCTGTTCTACCGGTCGATGCAGGCGGTGCTCGCCGCCGACGCGGCGATGTACAAGGCGTACTTCCTCGATAACAACGACTTCGCGCGGTTTCGTGGCCAGGCCCGGTTCCAGCAGATCGTGGCGAGTGTGTGAGGCGGCAGCGGCGTGCTACGACGAGCAGGTGGAGCTCGCATCGCTACCATCGCTGCCGTCCCTGGTGCGACTCGTGCGGGACCGCCGCGTCGTCGTGTTGAGCGGCGCCGGCTGCTCCACCGAGTCCGGCATCCCCGACTACCGCGGCCCCGACACGCCGCCGCGCTCCCGACCGCCGATCCAGCACCGCGAGTTCGTCGATCGCCCCGAGATGCGCCGGCGCTACTGGGCGCGCTCCGCGCTGGGCTGGTCGCGGTTCTCCTCGGCCCGGCCCAACGCCGCCCACGCCGCGCTCGCCGCGCTCGAGCACCACGGCGCGGTCGCCGGCGTGATCACCCAGAACGTCGATGGCCTGCACGGCGCCGCCGGCAGCCGCACCGTCGTCGAGCTCCACGGCGCGCTCGGCCGCGTGCAGTGCCTCGCGTGCGCCGCGGTGACCAGCCGCGACGCCCTCCAGGTGCGCCTGCTCGCGGCCAACCCCGGCTGGCTCGACCGTACGCGGAGCGCCGGGCTCGCTCCCGACGGAGACTCGGACCTGTCCGACGAGCAGGTCGCCGGGTTCGCGGTGGTCCGCTGCGAAGCGTGCGATGGCACGCTGATGCCGGACGTCGTGTTCTTCGGCGGCAGCGTCCCGCGCGCGACGCTCGACGCGGCCTGGGCGCTGTTCGATCAGGCCGAGGTGCTGCTCGTGGTCGGCTCGTCGTTGACCGTGTTCTCCGGCTACCGGTTCGTCCGGCGCGCCGCCGAGCGCGGGGTGCCGGTGGCGATCCTGAACCGCGGACCGACGCGCGGCGACGAGCATGCCGTGCTGCGGCTCGACGCGCGCGCCGGGCTCGCGCTGCCCGAGCTCGCCCGCGCGCTCAGCTGATCACACCGCGAGCCACAGCGAGCAAGCGACCGATACCGCGATGGGCCTGAGCGCCACGCGCAGCCCGTTCGTCCCCTAGCGACCGAGAGCATCGACCTCGTCGCCGAGCGCGCGATCCCAGTCGCGATGATTGAGCACCTGGCCATCGCGCCGGACCTGCGCGATCGCCTCGAGATCGAGATCGGCGACGACCCAGCCGGGCTCGCAATACGCCCCGATCGCGACGACGCCGTCGTCAGGAAACCCGCGATCGGGGGGTGCATAGACGCCGGCCGATCCGACGTTTTCGTCGACCGCGATCGACCACGGCGCGAGCCCGACGGTCGGCGCCTGGATCACGTAGCACTGGTTCTCGAGCGCGCGTGCCTGGCACCCGACCCGGACCCGGTGATACCCCGCCGCGCTGTCCGTGCAGCTCGGCACCGCGATGATCTCGGCGCCGGCGGTGACCAGCCGCCGCACCAGCAACGGGAACTCGGCGTCATAGCAGATCGCGACGCCGAGCTTCACGTCCGGGCCGCCCAGGGCGCCCAGATCGATCACGGTCTGGCCGTCGCCCGCGGCGACGCCCCAGCGCTCGGCCTCGAACCGCGTCATCTGCCGCTTCTCGACGACGATCGCGGCATCCCCGGCGTGGATGCGCGCGCGGTTGCGGACCTCGCCCGAGGCGAGCCGCTCGGGGAAGCTGCCACCGACGATCACCAGGTCGTGGCGTCGCGCGAGCTGCGCGTAGGCCTCGAGGTACGCCGGCAACAGCGGCTGCAGCGCCTCGACCTGCGCCGCGAGCGTCTCGGCCGGCGACAGCGCGGTGAGCTCCATCGACGCGTACTCCGGCACCACGCAAAGCTTCGCGCCTCGCGCGGCGGCCTCGGCGAACCCGGCCTCGAGCTTGGCGAGCCAGGCGTCCCACGACGCGAGCCGCTCGATCGGGTACTGCCAGGCCGCGACCCGCAGCATCACGCCAGCTCCTTGAGCCAGAACACCATCGGCTTGGTGGTCTCGGTCGACTCGCCGAGGTCTTGCCAGGCAAACTCGCCCACGATGTCCGGCCTCCGGACGAAGCCGTGGCGCCGCCACAGCGCCCCGGGTGCGACGTAGCCGGGCGGGCGCCGCGGATGATCGGCCGGTCGATCGACCGCGCAGAACGCCGCGACCCGGTACCCGAGCTCGCGCGCGCGCCGTTCGCGCTCGACGAAGAACGCCGCGCCGAACCCGCGCCCACGATACGCCGGCTCCAGCACCGACTCGCCGAAGTAGTAGACGGTCTCCGGGGCGATGCCGGCGCGCGCCAGCGGGGGCACCACGGCGTCGGAGTGCTGGGTGAGCGGCATCGCGGTCGACGCGCCGACCACGCGGTCACCGTCAATCACGAGCACCACCAGCCCGTCGGGCGAGCTCGCATAGCTCGCCAGGTACTGCCGCTCGTAGTCGAGCGAGCCCTCGTACAGGTACGGATACTCGCGGAACACCGCGATCCGGAGCCCGGCGAGCGCGTCGGCGTACGAGGCGATCTCGGCGCCGGTCGCCAGCGCGATCCGCGGGGTCACGCGCCGACCTGGCGCAGCCACACCGCCAGGTTGTAGTAGTTCGTGACGCGGTGGATCTTGCCACCGCGGACCTCGAAGAACGCCCCACCGGGGAGCGAGTAGCGCTGGCCGGCCGCCGGCGGCAGGCCCTCGTCGGTCGCCAGGTACTCTCCATCGACCACGTACTCGGCGCCGACGCGGCCCTGGCCGTTGCCGAGCACCGTGATGTCGCGCAGCTGCTCGCGGTACGAGCGCGCCATCCGATCGAGGAACGCGCGAAACACCTGCGCCCCGACCTGGCGCTCGCCCTGGTTGAGATCGTGCGCGACGTCGTCGGCGAGCAGCGCACACATGCCGTCCCAGTCACCGCGATTGAACAGGTCGTAGTAGCGAGTCACGAGCTCGGTGTCGGTCACGCCGCGACTCTACCGCGCGCCCTCCCGCGGCGGCAACGCGATCGACGAGCTACCCAGAACGTAGGTGCGCGACCGCGTGCCCGAGCATCACGAATTCGCAGCCCTACGCCGCGTAGCGCGAGCGCCGCGGCGGCGATCCCGATCCAGCAACGCCGGGTGAGGCGAGCGATCACAAGCACGGGGTCGCGCGCAGCTCCGCCGCAGCGCTGCCGGCCGCACCGGCGTAGCCGATGCCAGCCTCCGTCGCGTACAACACGTCGACCGCGCCATCGCCATCCACGTCAGACGCGGAGATCGCGGCCGTGACCCGGGGCCCGCAGGCGTACGCGAAGTACCCGTTGGTCGAGCTCTGGGTGACTCCCCGACCGGGGTTGCGCGACTCCCCTACCGACCGGGGTTGCGCAACTCCCCACGCTGAACCTGCCGTCGGGCAAGCGCTTCACGATCGCGGCCGACCCCATGGATGCCGCGCATCCCTACGTCGGCCGCGTGCGGTTGAACGGCAAGCCGCTCGCGCGCAGCTACCTTCGCCACGACGAGATCGTGGCGGGCGGCGAGCTGCGCTTCGAGATGCAGGCGACCCCAAGGCCAACAAGGAGTTGGCGACCGCGCCGGCCGCGCGGCCCTACTCGATGTCGGTCGCGCACTGACGGGCGTCAGCCGGCGGCGTCGCTGGCTCGGAGCTCGCGGGCAGTGCGGGTCATGCCGCGGCAGATCACGATCGCGAACACCGTGATGACCACGGCGAGCGCCACGCCGAACTCGTCGATGATCCACTTGGTGGGGCCGGTGTCGCGGGTCATCGGCGTGAACACGCGCTGGATGAACAGGTTGTGGCTGCCGTGGAGGATCGCCGCCGGCCACACGCTGCCCGAGCGCAGCCGCGACGCCGCGAAGATCGCGCCGCCCGAGAACACGAGCACCGCGAAGCAGCTGAGTCCGAACCACCACGGCGTGCCGCTGTTGTAGTCGGCGAACACCAGGACCGGGATGTGATACGCGGTCCAGATCCCGCCGCTGACCGCGACCACGCCACCGAACCCCATCACCTTGGAGAGCTGGGGCACCAGCAGGCCGCGCCAGCCGATCTCCTCGCCGAGGCCGAGCGCCACCGCATTGGGCATCCCGAACACGCCGGCGACCATGCCGTGGACGATAAGCACCAGCGGAGCCGGCCAGCCGGTCATGCCGAAGCTCTTGGCGACCTCGTCGACGTGGGGTTGATCCGGGACGCCGCCGAGGCCCGAGACCCAGACGATCGCATAGGCGACCACGGTGTAACCGAGCGGCACCAGCCACGCCGCGAGGATGTATCGCCACGCCGGCCAGCGCAGTCCGAGGCTTCCCAGCGGCAGCCCGGTGATCTTGCACGTGGCCAGCGCGGCCAGCGCGGGGCTCCACATCACCGCGGTGGGGAATAGACCGCCACCGGAGCGCAGCGTGCCGACGTGGATGATCACCGCGTCGACGATGCCGCTGAACAAGATGACGAGCGCGAGGAAGACGGCGATGCGGCGCCAGGCCAAGGAGGTGTCGGGCACCTCTCGAGGATGCTCGACTCCAGGGTTCGGTGGACAGCTCGCCGATCCAATTCCGGGTCGTCAACGATCCGTGCAGCGCCACCAGCACGCTACCTCCCCCACCTCCCCCACCTCCCCCACCTCCCCCACCTCGCCACCTCGCCACCTCGCCGCCTCACCACCTCACCACCTCACCCACCGCGCCACTTCACTGAAGACCATCGACCATCACGAGATGGCCAACGATGGCTCCATAGTCGACTGGCCCCCCATCCCACTCGCAGGCGATCGTGTCCGCGTCGATCTCGAGCGGCGCATTCGCAGCGCACATTGGTTGCCAGCCCAGCTCGATCAGTTCCGGCCGCGCCGGCACCGCGGCGACGACGCGACCGCGAGGATCGCGAAACTGCGGCCGCTGGTCCGCTGCCATCTCGATCGTATAGCCATATTCATGACAAAGCGATGATGCCAACTATACATCATACTAACATTCATCGCACTGGTCTCTCCACCATCGGCCCAGTGTCTGACATGGTGGCCTTCAAGAAACATTCGGTGAGTGCACCCGGGGAAGCTACACGCCTCGTCACGCACCAGCAACGCACGCTTCAGCGCACCCGAGATCGTGCGGCGCTTACGGCCCACGGATAGCGGCGTGCCTTGGTCGTTCTCGACAACCTCCACCACGCCAGCATCCGAGCAGCAGCGCCTCGTTTGCAGGGGTTGCGACGCGAAGCACCGCCCGCACCTTCGAATACGAGATCTCGCCACGCCGGAGTGCATCATCGGTTACAGGAAACTCACCGAGCTTGTTGGCGACCCGAACGCGCTCGCGCGCAGCAGCGGGTCCGGCGTGTTCGATGAGCTCGGGCAGCTCGTCGGTAGCTTCGCGCGGGGCGGCACCGACTATGAGTATGTGGCCGAAAGAGGCTGTGCCGTAGCCAGGCGGATCACGAATGTGATGGACGCAGCCGAGGCGGAACAGGCCGGCACCGTAGCTCCGGCCGTCGATGCGCTGTGCGCCTCGGGGTGGCCGAGCGCACGGCTGTGCTCCGCCCCCGGCGGGGCACACGACATCCAGGGCCGCGACGCTGGCGCGTGCCCGATGGAACCGGTCGCGCTGCCGTCCGCTGGCGGCGGCTGCGCGATAGGCAGCCCAGGGCAAGGTGGCCGTCCGCTCACGGGCGCGCTGGTCACCGCGACGATCGCCATACTCCTGGTACGGCGAGCCACGTCGCGACGAGACCACCTTCTGTAAGGTGCGCTTGCGTGCGGACCGGCGCGTGGAGAACATCGCATCAGCGGTGCGCCGCAGATGGCCGAAACCGTCCGATCTTGGTCCGGTTCGTGCCTTTCGCGTGCGGGGACACGTTCGTACGGTGGGGCTGGAGGTTCACGATGTCTGTTCGATCGGATACCGCGCTCGTTGTCATCGATGTCCAGGAGTCGTTCCGCTACCGGCCGTACTGGGACGCGGCGGAGGTCCCGGAGTTTCTCGACAAGCTGCAGCTGCTCGTCGATGGCGCCCAGGCACGCGCCATGCCCGTGCTGCAGGTGTTTCATGTCGAGGATACCGGGGTATTCTCGCTGGCGTCAGGGAACGTCGTCACCATGGCCGGCTTGACCATCTCGCCCACCGCGCAGTTCTACAAGCGGAGCCACAGCGCGCTGATCGGCAGCGGGCTCGACGTGTGGCTGGTCCGCCATGGGATCCGACGGCTGATTGTGTCCGGAATCCGCACCGAGCAGTGCTGCGAGACGACGACGCGGCACGCCTCGGATGCGGGCTATCAGGTCGACTATGTGACCGAGGCGACGCTCACGTTCGCGATGACCGATCGCAAGGGCCGGGTGTGGCCGCCTGCGGAGATCCGGGCACGCACCGAGCTCGTGCTGGAGACTCGGTTTGCCCGGATCGTCGATGTGCGCGGCGCGCTGACGGCCCCGGACAAAAGGCTCAGTGCCTAGCCGCGTGATCCCGCTGTACGTCGTGGCGCCGCCGCGGCTGTTGATGCTCGACATCGCCGGACCGATCGACGCGATCCGGCGCGCGAACGTCGAGCAGACCGCGGTGCGATTCGACGTGATTCACGTCGGGCCCCGGGCGAAGGTGATGACGTCGATCGGGCTGGTGGTCAGCGGGATCGCGGCGTTACCGCGCCGCGTGCCCGACGACGCGATCGTGATGCTCGGAGGCAATGTCACGACGCTCACGCTGGGCGACGATGTCGACGCCACACGCGATCGCAGCGACGAGGCGGCGATCGTGGCGTGGCTTGGCGCGATGATCCGGCCGTGCCACACGGTGATCACGATCTGCACCGGCGCGCTGCTGGCCGCGCGGGCCGGGCTGCTGGATGGCTACAGCTGCACGACCCACCACCAGTGCTGCGCCGAGCTCGCCGCGATCGCGCCCCGGGCGCGCGTGCTCGAGGATCGGCTGTACGTCCAGGACGGCCGCCGGCTGAGCAGCGCCGGGATCACCGCGGGGGTCGATCTGATCCTGCACGTGATCGCGCAGCTGACCAGCCAGGCCCACGCGGTGGCCGTCGCGCGCTACCTCGTGGTGTACATGCGCCGCAACGGCGCCGATCCCCAGCTGTCGCCGTGGCTTGCGGGGCGCAACCACGTCCATCCGATCGTCCACAAGGTGCAGGACGCGATCGCCGGTGACCCGACGCGGTCATGGTCGAACACCGCGCTCGCCAAGCTCGCGGGGACGAGCCCACGGCATCTGTCGCGGCTGTTCCGCGAGCACACCGGCGTGCACGTGCCCGACTACCGCAACCGGTTGCGGGTGGCGCTCGCCCACGAGCTACTCGAGCAGACCGAGCTCGACATCGAGCGCGTCGCCGAGCGCGCCGGGTTCGCCTCGGCCCGCCAGCTGCGGCGCGCATGGCGGCGGTGGTATTCGACGCCGCCGCGCGCGGCCCGCGAGCGCCGTGCGCCCACCGCGCGAAGCTGAACATCGTCACCTGGGTTGATGGCCAGGATCCGCGTGACGCGACGCGCGGTGGGGTGAATGGGCCGGCTGCGCCTGCGAGCGGCGGCAGCTATTTTGCGGTGGTCGCAGCGGGCGCCGTGTACACGGTAGTCGCCGGCGGCTCGCTCGCGAGCTTGGCCTTGACGGCCTCGACCCGCGCGAAGAACGCCAGGAAGTTCTCGCCGAGCACCTTCTTGATCTGCGCCTCGCTGTGGCCGCGGCGTAGCAGCTCCTCGGAGATCTTGGGCAGCAGCGAGACGTCCTCGAGGCCGGTCGGCGGATCGCCGATGCCGTCGAAGTCCGAGCCGAGGCCGACCGCGTCCTCGCCCGCGACCGCGATCACGTGCTCGATGTGCTCGATCACCTTGGTCCAGTCCGCGCGCGCCGCCGAGTCCTGGGTCTTGAACAACGCCTGCACCTCGGTGCGCAGCTTCGCCGGATCCTTGGCGTACTTCGCCTTGAGCTTGAGGTAGTCGGGCTTGATCCTCGCGAGCTTGGCGACGAACGCGTCGTAGACCTTCTGGTCGAGGAACCCCGAGCCGAAGTTGATCATCACGACGCCGCCCTTGGCCGCGATCTGCTTGAGCTGATCGTCGGTCAGGTTGCGCGGCATGTTCGACAGCGCGCGGCACGACGAGTGCGATGCCATGACCGGCGCGCGCGACACCGCGAGCACGTCGCGGATCGTCGCGTCCGAGACGTGGGAGATGTCGACGATCATGCCGATGCGATTCATCTCCTTGACGACGTCCTTGCCGAACTCGGTCAGGCCGTTGTGCACCGCGGATTTCTTGGGATCGAAGTCGGGCTCGTAGAATGGCCCCGACGAATCGGCCCAGTGGTTGGTGTTGACGTGGGTCAGGGTCATGTAGCGCACGCCGGCGCGATACATCTCGCGCAGCACGCCCAGCGAGTCCTCGATCGCGTGACCGCCCTCGATGCCCATCAGGATGGCGAGCTTTCCGGCCTGCTTGGCGGCGCGGATGTCGGCGGCGGTGTTGGCGAGCACCATGTCCTTGGGGTGGCCGTCGACCACGCGATGGGTGATATCGATCATGTCCAGCGCACGCCTGGCCGCGCCGCCATCGGCATAGGACGCGGCGACGTAGATCGCGAAGAACGGTGCGGTCAAGCCGCCCTCCTTCGCGCGCGGGATATCGAAGTGATCGGTCGAACCGCGGACCGCGACGTCGCCCCACTTGGTCGCCAGCTGATCGGGCGCGTCGAGGTGGGAATCGACGATGATCGCGTCGGTGTGCAGCTTTTGGGCACGCGTCGCGATGTCGTCGGCGCGTGCAATCGTCGGAGCGAGGAGGGGGATGACCAGGACGGCGAATAGCCAGTACCGCATGCGCCGCACTCTACTCACGAACGCGGTCGGGACGCGAGTCTGCGCGCGGCGGTTACAGCGCCAGCGCCATGGCGACGTCGTCGATCGCGGTGCCGTCGACGCGGAACCGGTCGCGCGTGATGCCGACCTCGACGAAGCCGACCGCGGCGTATAGCGACCGCGCCCGCCGATTGTGGGCGAACACACCGAGATCGAGCCACGCGAGCTCGACGCCCTTGGCCCACGCGATCGCCGCCGCGAGCAGCCCGCGGCCATGGCCCCGACCGCGCCAGCCGCGCTCGACGCCCATCCCGAGCATCGCGCGGTGGCACTCCGACGTCAGCCGGCCGCCGTGCAGATCGAGGTGGCCGCGGATCTTGCCGTCCTCGAGGACCCCCCAGGTCCGCAGCCAGTAGGGCTCGTCGAGCGGCAGCGCCCAGCCGACGCGATGGCGCTCGATCGTGGCGGACTCGTCGATCGGGGCGTCGGAGGTCCGCGGCCGGAAGATCAGGTCGCCATCCCGGCCGGACTCCAGGCTATGGCGGGCGATGTGTGCCACGAGCGCCGGCAGGTCGGCTACGGCGAGCTGCGCGATCATGGGGCTATACTGCCATCATGACGCAATCGGTGTGGCAGCTGAGCGGCCGCAACGCGCTCGTGACCGGAGGAACCCGTGGTATCGGACGCGCGATCGCGCTCGAGCTGCGCGCGCTCGGTGCCACCGTGACCATTGTGGCGCGCTCGCAGGCCGACGTCGACATCGCGGTCCGCGAGCTGGGCGACCGCGTGACCGGGATCGCGGCCGACGTGACGAGCGCCCCCGACCGCGCGCGGATCGTGGCGGCGGTACGGGAGCGCGGGCCGCTCCACGTGCTGGTCCACAACGCCGGTGGCAACATCCGCAACCAGCTGATCAACTATGACGACGCGACGATCGAGCGGCTGATCTCGCTGAACCTCACGTCGCCGGTGCTGCTGTCGCGCGACCTGTTTCCTCAGCTCCGCGCCGCGGCTGGGGCGAGCATCGTCCACGTCGGCTCGGTCGCCGGGCAGATCGCGCTGCCGACCGGGATCGCCTACGGCGTCGCGAAGGCGGGCCTCGCGCAGGCGACGCGCGTGCTCGCCCTCGAGTGGGCGCGCGACAGAATCCGCGTCAATACCGTGGCACCGTGGTACACGCGCACGCCGCTGGCCGAGCCTGTGCTGTCGCGGCCCGAGGCGCTGGCGGCGATCCTCGCGCGCACCCCGCTCGGCCGGATCGCCGAGCCGAACGAAGTCGCCACCGCGGTCGCGTTCCTCGCGATGCCCGCCGCGTCGTACATCACCGGCCAGTGCCTGTCCGTCGACGGTGGCATGTCGATCCAGGGGCTGCCGGCGCCGAGCGCGTGATCGGCGTGGTCGGCGGCGGGTACCCGACGGCGGCTGCGTGGAGCGCCGCCACGGTGGTCAGAGGCACCCGATCGGCTCGGTCCCCACGCTGACATCATCGACGTAGATCGTCAGCGGAGATTGCCCGGCGTCCTGGAACAGCGCGCCGACGCTGAGCCCGGCGTAGCCGCCGCTGTCGATCGTCGAGATCCCCGTGACCGCGCCGATCTCGGCGCCATCGAGATCGAGCGTCAGCGAGCCGCCGGTCGCCGCGAGCTGGGCATGGACCTCGATGCAGGCCCAGCGATCGCGGGGCACGTCCATGCCGGTGGTGAGGGTGTTGCCGCCACCGGCGTCCGAGTACACGCGCAGCTCGTTCTGGTCGGCGAGGAACACGATGCCATCCGCGCTGACTCCGTTGAGCGAGAACAGCTCGATCTTCTGGAGGGCCGGATTGGCGGGGACGAAGAACCACGCGCGGAAGTGTACCGAGCCGCTGGTGATCGGCGCGAGCTCGATGCTGACCGAGGTGTTGTCGTCGGCGCCTTTGCTCGATACCGACAGCGCGCCGGTCCCGGCGTGCACCACGGCGGTCTCCCGCACCGGCGCGCCGTCCTGATCGGACCACGCGTCGAGCGTCGCGGCCTCGAAGTCATCGCAGAACACCGTGCCGGGCCGGTCGCCACATACCGCGCTCGACGCCGGCTTGACGATCTCACCGCAGCCAGCGAGCCCAGCGAGCCCAGCGAGCCCAGCGAGCCCAGCGAGCCCAGCGAGCCATGTGAGCGCCGCGCACATACTTCTCATCGCCCGAGCATACTCGACGACGCCTCTGGCGCGCTGGCAGGTGCGCGCCGTGTCGTACCGGTGCATGTGCGTGCCGGTCACACGATCGTGCCGAGCCATGGCGCGACCCGGCTGCACAACCCGCGAACCTCATCGAGCGAGCACCCGAGGGCCGCCGCGAACCGCACGATCATGTTGGCTTCGGCCTCGGAGACGTAGCCTTTCGCCAGCACGACCGCGATGCCGTCGGTCACGATCATCACGGCGAGCTCGCCGGGGTGGACGCCGGCATTGCGGAACGGCCCGGCTGATCCGCGCAGCGACTCGGCGAGCCGGTGCGGCTCGAGCGGCTCGGCCAGCAGCAGATCGTCGAGCGCGACCGGGCTGCCGATCCGGCGCTCGATCCGCTGCTGCAGGCGCAGGCCCTCCTCGAGGCCGATCTGGTCATCGGCCCGCGCGATCGCGACGAGCGCACGCGCGACCAGGTGGCCGAGCGCGCTATCGAGGATCCGCTCAGCGGCCACGCAACCTTCGTGGCCTGCGCTCGCCGAACACGTGACCGCGGCGTTCGAGGCTGATGGTTCCCGTCGACATCTCACAAAGGTACGGCAATCGGGCCCCCCGGAGCTACACGTAGTCGCGTGGCTCGCTGGCGGAGATCGATTCGGCTACAGTCGTCCCCCCATGCGGATCCTCGTAGTTGCCGTCATGCTCGCGGGGTGCGCATCCAGCGCGCCGCGCGTTGGCCATTTCCAGCCCGACGACCGCGCCGCGATCACCGCGGTGATCGAAGGTCAGGCCCGAGCATGGAATCGCGGCGATTTCCAAGGGTACATGGATGGCTATGCGCATACGCCCGCGCTGATCTTCACGTCGGGCGGCAATGTCCGGCACGGCTGGCAAGATGCGTTCGATCACTTCCAGGCTCGCTATGCAACCGATCCGAAGGCGATGGGTACGCTGGTGTTCAAGATCGAGTCGATCGACGCGGTCGGTGCCGATGGCGCGGTCGTGCTGGGCGACTGGGACCTCACCGGCGCCGAGCACCCGGGACGCGGGGTGTTCACCCTGGTGTTCGAGCGGCGAGCCGAAGGCTGGCGGATCATTCACGATCACACGTCGAGCTCGCCAACGAAGTGATCCGGACCACGCTCGGTGAATTCGCGTCGGGCCGGCGCCCGGATCGCCGAGCAGACGGCGACCTGTGACGCGGGTCAGGCGTGACCTGGCGGCGGTCGAGAATTTGCTTCGCGACCGCCGCAAGGCGACCCTTTGCACATGGACAAGAAGGAGCTCATCGAACAGCTGGTGCGCCAGCTCGAGGCCTCCGCCCGCGCCGCGCTATCGTCGCGCGATGCCGCTGCGGCCGAGGCGCGCGAGGGCGCCACGCCCGACGAGAAACGCGAAGACGCCCGGGCCGCTCACCAGCTCGCCAGCCTGGGCCGCGCCCAGCAGCAGCGCGCCAAGCAAGCGCTCGCAGACGTCGACCGGCTGGGGCAGTTCCGCCCCACCGCGTTAGCCGGCACCGCGGCGATCGCCGTCGGTGCGATCGTCGAGGTCGAGGACGCCGACTCCGGCGAGGGTCGCACGTTCTTTCTCGCGCCCGTGGGTGCGGGGATCACGCTGACCGGCCCCGGCGGCGATGGCCACCTGTCGGTCGTCACGCCCGCGTCGCCGATCGGCCGCGCTGTGCTCGGGCGCCGCAACGGCGATGTCGTCGACATCACGGTCGACGGCGATCTGCGAGAATGGGCGATCACGTACGTCGGCTGAGGCAGCCGCGCGGCGCTGGGGACGCTTCGCTCCGCTCGTCAAAACGCCGACTTCAGCACCGGCATGGGTTGCGTGGCCAGGTCGTCGGTATTGCTCGGACGATCGGCCATGAGCATGACGAACGTTCGTCGCGACGACGGATCGTACCGGTGCTTCAATAGTTGCGCGAGCCGCTCTAGCGTCCGGGGACTTGTTGCGGGGGTAGGTCTCACTGCTCGGATCGATCGACCGTCAGGCGTCGCTGTGCAGCCCGCGATCGGGTACCGATGGGGTACCGCCATTGTGCACCTTGATTCACAACACTGTCGTAGCGGGGTTGCAGCGCGATCCCGCACGAAACAGACTTTGCAATTAGGCCATATACGATACGGTCTCATGCCTCGTTATTAGGTGATATTGATGGCGTATGGGACAGCTCGTCGACGGGGTCTGGCAAGCGGGCTGGTACGAGCCTGACGCCCACGGTGCATTTCATCGACCGGCGACGCGGTTTCGAAATCGACCGAGCGAGATCGTCGGAGGGCGATATCATCTGTACGCGGCGTGGGCGTGCCCGTGGGCACATCGCGCGCTGATCACCCGCTCGCTGCGGGGGCTCAGCCATGCGATCAGCGTCACGATCGTCGATCCACACATGGGCGACGACGGCTGGAAGTTTCGCCCCGACGATCCGGATCCGATCGGAGGCGCCACGCTCCTCCGCGA